>JAEEGL016877961.1_pt1 | contig 15250 bp, 23 predicted proteins | sample 9134231 | NCBI WGS metagenome assembly JAEEGL01 (sample SAMN16246548, study PRJNA631951) | gut metagenome | biome: gut microbiome; feature: rumen; material: fiber-attached | host: Bos | place: Iran: Karaj | collected 2018-10 | reverse complement strand
TCCATTACTGCAGCAGCATCTACACCTAAATCAGCCATGCCTTTAAGCATAAATTCAGCCTGATTTAAGTTCATAGCTCTTGCCCAACCGCCAGTTTTCATTTGGGTAATTGGAGCCATTAATGCTGATCCTAATTTCTTAGCCAATCCCATAGCTCCATCTACAATATTAGACAATGCCATAAGACCAGCCATTCTCATAGTTGAGAATTTATCATTAAGATTATCTATAGATTCAGAAAGATGCGAAAAATCTACTTTATTAGATGCATCCGTAAGTGCTGTCAAATTTTTGGCAGAACTCTCTAAATCTAAAGAAGATTTAAGTTTTTGGAGTGTTGTTAATGACTCATTTACATTTTTTTCAAATTGATCATTGTCAAATTCTAATTGAACAATTCTATCATCAATAGTTTGGCTCATCCAACAACCTCCTTCCATGCTTCATTTGCTATCTTATCAAATATCGGTTGTATGGCCGGGTTAATATAATCTCTACCTTGTACATAGGCTCCCTTACCATTACCATGACCGTATTGTAATAGCACAGCAATAGGGATTCCAGTTGTTGTTAAATTATTATTCTTAAAAACCAGTGAAGTTGACTCCGCATTTTGAATGATCTCATAGTCCCATGACGATGCAGTATCACCACTATCAACTGGTGTAGCAGCAGAGAGAGCAGCTACGCCCTCCCTGCCATATTTTGCAAGTACTTTTCTGGCATTTCTAAGAGTTCTGATTCTTTGTAACCAATTCTCTGTTTCTGACCAGTCCCCTTTCTTATTAGACAGTGTTATTCTCATAGGTTTATCCCTTAGAGCCACTAGCCTTTCTTCGTGCGGCATTTAGAGCTCTATTCTGATTAAGAATACTTCTCTTGCTCATTTTCTTTCCGCCTTGAGCTTGAGAATTCTTTTCACTACATACTCTAATTAGAGTCATTAATTTATTAAAATGCCATTTATCATACTCTGGCGGTATCTGACATGATATCATCCAATAATAAACTAATTCAGCTGTAACAACCTCACTTCTCATTCCCTTAGGAGAATGCTCATTATTAAACCAAGTAGCTGTCATTGGATTATCGATGTAATCATTAATCTCTTTCATTACATCAACTGGTATATGATAGTAAATTTCTGGATCTACATTCTGTGTAATTGTCATACATCGAATGTAGTCTATCATCATTTCATCAGTCTTTTCTGTCTTATCATCTAAAAAAGGAACATGCCATTTAGATTCCCATTTAGATATTGCCACCAAAGAGTGTTCTATTTTTATAGTTGTTCCTTTAATATTAACAAATCTATCAGGTGGAACAAATAATTCCTGATCAGGTATTACTATTGTTTTCGGCATTTTCTTTATTCATAGGAACAACTTTGTTTTCACTTTCTAAATACTTCTCATAACTTGTTGTATCATATCCCATTTCCTTAAGTTTAGCTATGGCATCTTCTTCCTTCATTTCAGGCATATTTACACCTGAAATTATACCATTAATAAACTTTGCTTGAAACTCGTTATCTGATATCAATTTCATAAACATTTCAGAATATGCTTCAGACTGTTCAAACTCTTCTCTAAGTTTATCACTCTTAATAAATCTGGTTCCATCTTCAGATTTAATACCATATGACTTAATAAGAAATTCCTTAAATGTTTTAACAATCGTGGCGTTATCTTTTGTAGCTATGAGCATTCTAAGCTTCTCTTCAACACCAGCGGTTGTAGAAAGCTCCATTTCCATCATTTCTGCTTTAGAAAGATTGAAATATAATGTATCTTTTCTCTGATTTCCATTGTAATCTGTATATTCAATTTCTGTTTTAAACATGAGTATTTCTCCTTTATTCTTAACAATTTAAAAGGGCGGGCTGACTACCCATTTTGAAGATAGCCAGCCCTATGCATGAGATCAGTTAGATCGTATTAGCCATTTGCCTGAAGTGTTGAAATAACTTCATCAGGAAGAGGCAGATAAGGCTGTGTTCCGCCTGAAGTGCTCTTCTCATAATAAGTAACGCCCTGCTCAAAGGTCTCACCAGTAAATACTGTATAAGTATAAGGCTCAGCAGAACCACTTCTAGTGTAATATGTCTTACCTTCCTGAGGAGTCTCATCTGCTGTAGCACTATATGTAACAGTGCCATCAGTACCATAGAGCTTATTCTCAAGATTTGTAAGGCGAGCCCTAGCTTCGGTTGAGGTAAACTTGGTGCTATCTATAGTAATTATAGCAGTTGCCTTATAACCTGTTACATTAACAGGAGTTGTAGAAATGCTATAACTAAATGTGATAGCCTCAGGACTATCATTTACAGTGTTGTATCCTCTCTCTGAAGGTGTAGCCTTGCAGCCATATACAAGATGAAGCTTATAACCAAGATCCTGATCTACATCATTACCAATCTTAGTTCTGTATGAAAGACCAAAGCTCTTTCTAGGCTGCTGACGGATTGATACACCAGATACAGGTGATACAGAACCGTCACAAAGCTCCCACTCATCCGGATATGTGTAGCACTCAAGAGTAGCTGCAAATTCCTCTGCAGAAAGCAGATCCAAATACTTAATATTATCAGCATACTGAGCATTTGACTCAGCACCTGAAGGTGACTCGGTAACTGATGTCAAACCATTCCAAGCCACACCATTATCATATGAACTAGTTCCAGTATTATAGGGATAAAGTACACCGTGATCGATACCTGTCTCATAGAATCTCTCGCCAGTCTGATCCCAAACAAGTTTTCCAGCTGCCATTTTATTTCCTCCTTAGAAATAAATGTTAAATACATCATGAACAAGACCATCTGTCTTGAATTCCCTATCAAATGTACACATTGGTAAATCTAATAATTGATCAAGATAAAAGTCATTGTCTGCTGATTTGGTTATTAAAGTTACGGTATATCGCTTTGTTTTAATATATGGAGCATTATCTGCATAATTAATCAAAGCATTTGTTCTCTCAAAAACTATACAAGGATATGAGAGTTTTAAGTTCTCTGGTGGTTGATAAAATACCTTATTATTAGGCCCCATTATCTCCTGGAGAACGTCACGAAGTTGTTGCCAAGTCTTCATTATATACTCCTCCTAAAGACAATATAAGTCTTGGTGGTTGCGAAGCATCTACATCAGTAACCTCCCATAAGGCACCTTGAAATTCCACACACCTAAGATTGAAAAAATGATCACGAGCATAGGCGTCGGCTACTATGCTTATCTGATTGCTAAGGTTAATGTTTACATTAACTTTACTAGGCATGGAATCTCTTTTAAAATTCCGTAAAACATCACCGTAATATTCTCTAAACGTGATTTGTTCTTTGAATAAACCCGGCTCTGTTTCAATAGTCTCAAAGTAGCCGACTCTCCCATGAAATCTCATATCATTTACTCCTCATTTTGAAGTATTACTGTGCGTTTGTAATGTTGTAAACAACATTATTAAACTTCATAGATGTTCCGTCAACAGCCATTGACTCTAACGGAAGATAAGCATTATTTGAACTGAGAACTGCCTGAGCAGGGGTCAGCTTAGCAGCATACTGAGGTGTTAGCTGCTTATTAAATGCGCTGTCAAGATACAGTACATTATTGTTAGCATACAGAACTTCTGTAGCATACTTAAGGGAACCCTTAGGGTAAATCTTAGACATAATCATTTCCTCCTATAAATTAACCATTAGAATGCTCGGTCTCGAATACAAGTGCAGAGTAAGGAACTGTTAAAGCACCAGAAAGTCTGGTCTCTATCAGATAGGTCTCCTTGTTGTAATCGATATCGAAGTCGTCAAACATATTAACGGCTCCGCCCTTATCAGCACCTACATTGTAGTCCTGAAGGTTAACCATAATACCAATAAGATCATAAGTCTTAGAATCTGTAGTATCTACACGTGACAGGTTTTCAAGAACCGGTACCGTAACGATCTCAGATACACGAAGCTTGTTCTGAAGTGACTGAACTGACTCATAGATATATCTACCAGTAGTATCAGTAATCAGAAGCATATCAGCAAGTATATCCTCGGTTGTGTAGAACTTCGGATTACCAGATCCCTTATAATACTTACGATTCTTAATGATAGCTTTGATATTAGCCTGTGCCTTATCGTTATCTGTAGCACCTGCTCCATAAGTAACGCGGCACTTTACAGAATAAAGCTCATCATCCTTCCAAATAGGACGAACGTGCTCTTCACGAATCTTATCATCAGAAGATGCAAGACGGCCATCGCCTACAAGGATTGCACGAGCAATTTCCTCATCCAGCATCATTCTCATCTCAGACTTAATCCAAGCAACCACATCGAAATCTATGATATCGATAATATCATCACGATCCAGTTTCTGTTTCTTATAAACGGTCTGAGGAGTGGTACTTCTCTTAAGCAGTGAGAATACCTGCTCTTTCTTATACTCATCTTTAATGTATCCCTTAGCACGAGCCTCATCTTCGCGGATATCAGCGAACATAGACTTAATACGACTATAAGGGGTATGATGAACGCTATTCAATACACCAGCAACCCAGCCAGTGTCTCTCTTAAGCCATCCAGGAACAGCAGACTCTGCTTTAGCTTCCGGGAAAAGCCAATCAATATCAGTTATACCATGTGCAAGTGCTGAATTCTTAAGTGAACCTACACTGCTTGCGTCGGCAAGGATGGCAGTAGCTGTCTCGTCATCCATACCGTGCTGAAGATAATCTTCGTAATCGCTCTCAAATACATTTCTATGCATTTTCTTTCCTCCTATTGCGGACTGTTCTAATTCTTCTTCGTCTTCGTAATCTTCTTCGCCATCTTCTTCATCATCTTCAGGAGCCATGCCTTCCTGAGCATCAATCATTCCCTGCTCATAAGCCATTCCCATCATACCATCAAGAAGAGCCATCTGATCATCATCAAGACTTTCCATAACCTCATCAACAGTGGCATCGCCATCTATATCCTCATCGTCGTAATCTTCTTCATCTTCATCATCTTCCATATCATCCTGATAAAGATCATCATCGTCGTCAAGGAAATGAGCAAGCTCATCACTGATTCTGAAAGGCTGCTTGAAGCTAATTATAGCCTCATCTTCAATATCTTCATAAGTCCCATCACTATGCTGAAGGACGGGAAAATCTATAGTTGCTCCAGGATTTGCTCCTGCGAGAACTAAACTAACTTCTCTTATAGCCCCATGAAGAACATCTTTTCCTCTCTTCACTAATTTATTAGCGAAAATAGAAAGAGAAGTAATATCTCCATGAGCAACGAGAGCTTTGGCCATCTGACCTTTTTCAGTATCGTTAAATGAACCGTAGCAATATACGCCATCTTCACGATTCTCAAGAAGAGCATGACCGAGTACATTTTCAGGATCATTATGGTCGTGCATGTATACCAGAGGAACTGATATACCGTCACAATCCTTAAAAGCATCCTGACGTATGGTCAAACCATCAGCGCAAGTGATATCATTACGTGTGGCCCAACCGCTAAAATCATAACCTCTACTCATTTTGAGCTTTCCTCCTTAAACTTGTAATAGCTCCGAAAGGGTCATGTCTCCAACTCCATAATCATTGATTATTCGGTTTTTAACTTCTGTTCCCTTTCCAAAATTAGGTTGTTCAGTTGACATAGGTGCCATCATTCCGGCAGATGCTTCTTGATTGAGGTTCTTGTTTCTAAGTTCATCAGCCCTTGGATCATCCACTGGCTTCCAACCTATAACAGATCTCATCTCATTCGAAGAGGCTATCTCATTTCTTGTAAACTTATCGGCAAGTTCAGCAATGTTATTAATCGGAGTATTCTTAAATGGATCTTTAAAGTATTTAATCACATGATGTCTACTCCTTGCTGTCTTTGATAAGAACTTACAATTCATGCTATCTATTATAGCATTGATAACTGGAGCGACGGTATTGTTATGGTAGTTAAGCATAGTTTTCTCGTCAGCTGTTCCTTTCAACACTTCTTCAGATACTCCTAACTGGCCGTATAGCATACTCGTAAGAAATTCTATCTGCTTCATGAGATTGTTTTCAACTGAACGATTCAACTGTGTAACTTTCTCAGTACCATCAATATAGGCAATTCCATATTTCGAACCTGCTAACTGATCTTCAATATTCTTTCGCCTATCTTCAGCTTGCCTCTTTCTTGCCTCGGTCTTTATTATACCTGGCAACTGAACTATGATATCCAACTTTCCTGCTGCAGATTGTTCGTCTATAACATCCAAGATGTTAAGTTTTCGAATAAGTCTTTTAGCAATCGAGTTGGGTTCATTCATTACTACATAAAATGGATTTTCTACTATTGCGACCATCGTTTTTGGAAGTGTTATTTCCTGTTTTTCTCCGGTCTTATCATTATAAATTCTAACCTTAACATGATCAGGATACCATTGTAAAATCTTAGCCACTCTTAAAGATTCTATTTCATAAGATTCAGTAAGTTTTGGATTTACAGATGTATCAACTGGAACTATAGCTATCACTCCTTCGTCGAAAAGACTAAGAACGGCATCTTGAATGAATGCTCTAGCTATCTGATCTTTGTTAGATTGGACACTTAGACATTTATTTAATGAGTCGTCAACAACCATCTTAAAACGTTCATTAGTATCATCTAACAACACATGTCTAATATCCAAAGCTGATACATCAATTGCTATACGATTATACACAGCCCCAACTATTGATCTTTCATTACCCATTGATAATCTAGGTCGTGAAGGATTAGAATAGTTAGCCCTGCCATAATCCATTCTAAAATCTTGCTTAGGATTTATAAAGGCATTCCAACTATGTTTTAGTCTTTCTCCTAGAGTCATAGTTTACTCCTCATTTTGAAGACTTCTTTTTTCTTTTAGGTTTATAGCTAGATAATACTTTTTCTAATCTATCTTGGCCTTTGGAAATTCTTTTTCCTTCGCTATTTATATATGAATATATACCATTTATATTACTAGCTTTAAACCCTGTACGATTTCTAGATTTAGCATATGCATTTTCTATAGCCGTATTTAATGCCGTTCTTTCCTCATTAGTTCTAGCTTTAGTTATTTGTTTCTCATATGTCTTTCTAGCATCATCATTTATTCGTCTGATATTTTTTGTTTTAAGCCAAGCCTTAGCGATTTTAGCTTTTCTTTTTCCCCATTTCATTCCTTTAACACCATAATGAGCTATGTAATCATTATAGTAATCAGGAGTTGGTGTATATCCTATCATCAGCGCCACCCCTTATATTCTTTTTGCATTTTTGAAACCTTTGTTATTTAATTTGGAATATTCAAAACCCCTCCTTCGTTTAAGGGCTTCTTTATAATATGTAGATGCTAGTTTTCCATCTAAAATATCATCGATCATATGCTGAGTGGTTACTCTAGTTCTACGCTCATTATCCAAACGTTCTTTATAAGATTTCCTAGCGATAGTATTTAAATTTTTACGCTTTGAAGCTTTAGCTCTAGATCTACCAGCTTCTATTCCTCTTTTCCAATGAGATCCTTTATCACCACTCATACTGTTTGAATATCCCTGATCTCTAAGATTAGATTTTCTTTTACCCCATTTCATTCCTTTGATGCCATAATGACAAATATAATCTTCATAGAAATTAGTTGGGGTTGATGTGTATCCTATCATTTGTTACCCCCTTTTTTAGGTTTCTTTTTCTTTTCTTGATCAGAAAGAAGAGCTTTAATATCATCATTGTCTGATAATTCAGCTAGTTTATTCTTAGCTAACTTAACAGCATTCTTTCCAACTTGTTTAGTTGTCTGGTTAGCGCCTTCTTTAACGCCTTCCATAAAGTTCTTCTTTATAGATTCGACAGCTTTCTGAGTCATTGGCTTATTAGCTTCGTTCATTTTTCGAACTCTATCTTTAAGCTGGCTTTCTATATCAAGTCTATTAAGCATATCTTTAATTTCCTGATTAGAAAAATCATCAACTTTCTTAAGCATCTGATTAATATCTTTTGACTTGATAATTTCTTCTTTAGATTTTTGAATCTGCTGCTGCTCTACTCTTTTAGCTTCTCTTGCTTTACGAGCTTTCTTTAGACTCTTAACTCGTCTTTTTTGAGTTCTCTTTGCTTTCCTTTTAGCAGAACCTTTAAGACGACTACCAGTGGAAACTTTACTACTTAAAGGATATGGGGGTCCATTACGATGTCCCCACATCTGTCCTATAATTCCATGGTGGGCTAAGGTGTCTTCTGAAAGCTCAGGTTTTTCGTACTGTTGGAAATATTCGTATAATTTAATATCTTCCATAGTTTCTCCTTAGCCTTTATTTGTTATTTTTTCTTTTTCTTTTTATTAGCTGGATTATGGGTACTATATAATCCTTGTTCTGATTCCCAAATACCTGAAGAATGTCTACCATATGCACCCTTTTTAACATCATGGTAATCTGCTCCTAAAAAATTTTGAGCATTGGTATTCATTGACTGGTATCTTCCGGTTTTACTACTTTTAGAAACTATAACTGGAGCTTTCTTTTTTAATTCCTTATTATTAACTGTCTTACTATAAGTATAAGCCTGCCTTTCAGATCTAGTTTCTGGCTGCCATTTAGTAGTCTGACCTGACGTATTAGTTTTTCCACCAGATTTTGTAGGATATAATTTTTTAGAATATGATAGACTGCCATCTGAATTTCTTTTATAATTTTTATTTGTATCATATGTGCTACTTGATGGGCTATATTTAAAATTGCTATTTATAGATCTATCAGAATATCCATTATTAGAAGAGGATGGCCTTTTTCTAGCTCCATAATCACCACCTGTTTTTTGATAATAGTCAAAATCTGTTTTGTTTCCAGTAGGCCTTGTTGTCGATCTATTTTTTCCATCATCTTTTGGTAAACGTGATTTTCCTGTTTTAATATCCCATGTAGCTTCGTCTTTTTTGATACCTTTTAATTTTCTTTTATATTTGGCTCTTAATTCTAATGCTTTACCTTTAAGACGAGCTTTCCTCTTACCCCATTTCATACCTTTAACGCCAAAGTGAGCTAAAGTTTCTTCATTAAGGTCTATATCACCTATGTATGTAGGAGTCATATTATTTCCTCCTCTTTTTCTTATAAATCTTAAGTAATTCTTGTCCGCCTTTAGAATTCATAAAGTCATCATTACTTTTTGCTGTTCTTTCAGCATTAGTTCTTGGTTGCCATTTTTCTCCGCCGCCATATGATGATTGTTTCTTGGATGATTTGGGCTTGCTTACACTAACACTGCTTGAACGCGTACTGCCAGTAACGTTACCCATCGATTTAACATAACTTTCAGTTGCTTTCCTAGATCTTCCGGCTTCTGTTCCTCTTTTAAGATCTCCAGCATTTTCATATGATGTTTCACGCCATCCAGTACTCTTTTTTAAAGCCCCTTTTGCCCTTGGATTATCTCCGTATTTATTATATGTTCTCCAATCATCAGTTAAACTCTTAAGTTTTGTCTTATTATTTAATGCCCTAGCATTTTTGGTAACGTTGTCATTATTTAAAATATACTGATACTTATGTCTTTTATACTTAGCTTTAGCTTCTAAAGCCTTACCCTTAAGCTTTCCGACTTTCCATTTAAGATCTGATTTGAGTTTGGCTTTTCTTTTACCCCACTTCATACCTTTAATGCCGAAGTGAGTTAAAGTTTCTTCATTAAGATCTATATCACCTAAATATGTAGGATTCATTCGAAATCCTCCTTGCATAATTTGTAAGCTACCCAGGCATCCATCATAGCAGCGACATTATCTATCTTCTGCTCATAACGCTTCTTATATAGCTTACGGTTACCATTAGTATCTTCTAGAGTAATGCAATTACCCATTGCAAAACTCATTAATTCTTCATCAAATAATAGAAGTCTTTCTTCTGATAATTTCTTAAGTTCTCCTAAAGGAACTGATTCTGTTCTAGCTCCTTGAATAACTTTAACTATATTATAGTCGCTGTGCTCAATTTCCCATCTAGCAACAAAATCTTTCGCGTTATATGGGTCATATCCGAGACAAGTTACATCATAACCATTTTCTTGAATATGCCGGTCTAGATCATCATATACTTCATCCATATTCAGAACTACACCATCGAGCACACATAAACTATCCTCATCCAGAAATGTTTCATATTTTTGTCGCATAGCCATAGGTAATTTCAACATAGTTTTTTGAGAAATGTAACTACGTGTCTTTATACCATATGCTCCATCTGGTAAAGGAAATAAAAAAGTGAAGGCGCAGAAGTCATCACCTTGTGATAAATCGGCACCAAGTGAACATGGAAGATTCCAAAAGCTTCTAGGTCTATGAGGCTTAGTTTCCTCATAAGTGAAGAAATATGTATAACCTTCCATAGGTATTCCAAACCTTTTGGCAAGAATATCATTTCTTGTAGATGGTGCCTTCTCCGCCCTCTCTACATCCTCATGATAGACTTCATATTGTATGGTCTTACCTAGATTTGGATTGGCTTTAATCCACATTTCAGGATTGTTAACTTCTGAAATATCATCTAATCTATAATACCATATAGATATCTGTGGGGCTATGAATTCTCCTTTAAGAATACTCATAAGCTCCATTTTAATGGTATCACCAGCCCCATTTCTAACGGTTCCTTCAGAACTCATAGCAACTATTAAATAATCATCAAGTTTTGAAGCACCTTGCTCAACTGCTCCTATAACATCTTCGCGAATATCTCCAGATAACCATTCATCTATAGTAGCTATTTTACATCTTAATCCCTGAAGTTTATCAACCGTCATAGGCCTTACTTCAAGGAGAGATCCAGTAAGAAAATTCTGAATACCCATTTTAGTAGATGCTAATTTAACTCTATCTGCTTTAGATCCCGTCGTATTCTGAAGTGATCCATCTGTAAGGAATTTAAATAAAGGTCCTTTAGATCTCGTTATAGCAGTTCGTATAGGGGACATAACTTCGTCAGCTTGTCTCATAGTTGGAGCGGTCGTTATTTGATGAGTTGTATCTGGATCAATATTAAGATGATAATTCTGAATACAAGAAGCATACATTGATTTGGCAGCACCTCTTGCTACTATTAAATACTGCTTCTTTGTAAGCCTTTTTTTAACCATCTTACGGACATAGTGCCCGCCTCGTCCAGACTTATTCGGTTCGTATACTGATTTTTCTTGAAAATAATACCAACCGTAAATTTGTTCAGCCCATAGTTTAAACGTAGGTAATAAATGGAGATCTGATCCATCTGTTAAAGTTAATTCACCTTCACAGAAATCTATAAACCCATTTATTGCTTCATCGTCGTAGTAATATTTAGGGCTTTCTATTAGTTTATCTATCCGGTTCATCTCCATCGCTATTTCTTTATTTACCGGTATCTCGCCTCGAATTACTGCATCTCGAAACTGACCGTAGTAAATTGGGACGGCCGTATTAGATAATGACATGGTGAGTTATTTTCCTTTCTTTAGTTTCTTTTCGAATTCTTCGAATTTCTTAAAATTTCTTTCTATAGATCTATCCCATTGCTTTTGTTGCTTTTTTTCTAATTCGGCAAGTAATTCTCTTCCTGAAGCTATATCTTTATCACTCATCAATTGTGTCGCTGATGTATGATCTCCTTTTTTATTTCTTGTATCTTTAGCAACTATGACATTATGTTTAGTATCTATAGTATAATCATCTTGTCCTGTTTTAGTTCTTATAGTCATAGTTATGTATCTTGTAGGTTTATCTGGATTTTGGTACTTTTTAGCTTTATAGCCATCTATATATACCGGCATACCATTAAGCTCACCTAAACCGTGATAGTCAAGAAAATCTTTTTTAATCTTTTTAACTTTATGTTTACTTAAAGATTTTGTCTTTTTTACAGAACCTTTATTCTTAAGACGACTACCTGTAGATTTGCTAGAATCTAATGGATATGGAGGTCCATTTCTATGACCCCAAGATTGACCTATAATCCCATGATGGGCTATATAGTCATTATAAAAATCTGGAGTTGGTGTATAAAAATTATTCATATCATTTCTCACATTTGATTTCCGAACATAACGGAAGATGTTTTACTTCATCTATAATTCTTGCTGCTGATCCGTTTCCTCCCATCATCTCATAAGGTTTGTAAAGATAGTCAACAAGATTTTCATACTCATCTTTTGTGATGCAACCTCGTTCTATGTATTCCATGCCGAGAGACATAACCCGGTCATGACCTAAACCTATAAGCATTTGAGTCCTTGCATCTTTCTTGTCAGCTCGCTTTTGTAAAAAAGCCCAGACACCGGAGGATCCCAGAACAGCACAAATAATAGTTATTATCATTTGTAACCACGGTTCCATAATTTCTCCTTTATATAGAAGGAGAGTTAAAGTTAAAGCGTCACAGTTAATTTTACTTTTGAAACTTATCCATAGTTTATTAATATTTTAACTCTCCTAACTACTCATTTTGATTACATCTGTTCTAATTTACGTTTCATTTCGTCGATCTGAGCAAGCATATGCTCTTTCTCATCAGCACGACTATACCTGCTAGAATTTCCTCTCATAGTATAGCTATCTCTTGAATATCTACCTCTGGAATCTCTTCTATAAGACATTCCATCATCATAAGAACTAGCATAACTATAACTAGAATCCTTCATAGCATGTATAGTTTCGATATCTTTAATAATATCAACTACTTTATACATCATTTCGACCTCGGAAGGTCCGAGATCTTGTTTTTTATTAATCTCCTCAAGTTCATCACAGAGGCGATCTTCAATGTCATATAATACTTCCATTTTGGTCATCCTCCTTATGCAGTTCTTGATACAGACAAGTTAGCCTGTCTTCTAACTGTTAATACCGGTGTTCCTGTAGTTGCAGGATCATCCGGAGTTCCATCAACATATCTAACACCAACATTCGCACAACATCCACAAGGTACTACTACCTCGACTTCGTTGTAAATATGGGTGTATTCTGCTACTGCCTGTGGAGTGATGATAGCTATACTTTCTGGTAATATTACACCATCATAAGTTATAGCTAATGCTACAGGAGTTACTGATCCTCCTGTAGGTATCTGTACATTTGCACTATATGCTACACGATATCTAGCAGGGTTCCCATTGGAGCCGCCACGGAGTGTAAAAAGTCCTGGAGAAATCGGTAATACATTACCTTTTCTACAAGAACTAGAAACCTGATTAAACGGAATATCGCCATTAAGGGCCACATTCTGATCAGCTGAGGTTATATACGTAGCCATGGTCAACACCTCCAATTAGTTATAAAATCCACCGCATCCGCAACCGTTATTCTGCTGACAACAATTAGGATTCTGAACTATGTATGCAGGAATGGCTGTAGGATTAAGATACTGTTCAAGAGCGGTTGTCTGAGCCGCATTGTCGGCAAGAATTCTTGAAGTATTTGCTCCATTAGCAGCTATAATATTAGCCATATTAAGCTGATTCTGAAGTTCTGCTATCTTCTCATTCTTGGCGTCAATCTTATCCTGACACATCTGATCCATAATTTTCTGAATTCCATCTGCTACTGCCTGACGATCAGCACAATTCTCTCTTGCTATATCAGCTGCTAAACCAGCAATAGCGAGACGATTTTCACAGCAGCAATTAGCAAGCTGTGACTGCATTGCAAAATTCTGATTAGCTATAGACATAGCTGTTTCATTAAATCCATTAGTTACCGATGTCTGAAGATTTGCTACCTGATTAGCAATTGCCGAATCGGCAAATCCTCTACTTACCTCGTTCTGAGTTGACTGGTTGTAAAGATATGGAAGTGTTCCGCCATTTCCTCCATTACCCCATCCATTATTACCCATAAGGGCGAACAGGAATAATACAACCCACCAACCGTCACCGCATCCACCAAAGCCATTTCCATAACCTCCAGCGGGTGCTACTGGCATATACATGCCTGTGTTGTCAGTTAAAGACATAGTTGCTCCTTTCCTCACTATTGTGAGATATGAATGTTTTATAGTTTAACACCCATCTGAGAAGCTCGGCTTCGTACCTGCTCGAAGGTTTCTTGGGACATCTGACCGGTATTCATTAAATACTGCACTGCTCCTCTCGGGTCCGAGCTATACTCAGGTGGTATGTTAATTTTCTTTTGCATGAGGAAAGCAATTGGATTCTGTCGAAACTGACTAAACTGATTCATTATGTCCATTGTCATTCCTCCTCTTATTATACTGCCCATTTTGAAGCTTCTTTATCTCTGCTAATAAAGTATTGAAATCATCCTTTGTCACGAATTGACTTGGATCGAATTCTCCTGGATTTTTAGGAGTTATTTCTTCATACTTGAATTGCCTTATAGGTTTTGGAATACCACTAGCATCATTTGTCTTGATAAAGAACATCTTATTCTCTTCATCAATCATCATTGCTGTGTATCCGCCAGCTACAGGATAGTTCTTAGCTCCATCAAGTCCACCACTTATAGCTATAATATTAGAAGCGTATCCTTGGTTTATATAATTCTGATTTGGTGAGATCATAAATTCCTCCTTTTAAAATAATAGATAGGTACTTCACTTCCACTATCCCATGTATCATAGTAATTTCCATCTAAAACTGCTACTACATGAGATCCGGTTCCTAATAAATAATCTCCAATTGGATGATCTTTACAAAATTCTTTTATTGTATAGCACATTGGACATGTATCTGGTATGGCTATTCTTTCAAAACCTTTTCCAAATAAGTATTCTGACCATACAGCATTTGAAGATGGCATATCATATAACTTAAAACCTAAATCGCATAAATCTTTATATACCGTAGACCATGATTGATCTGTTATTATTGATATGCCTCTTATAACACAATCTCCAACTGTTTTTCTTTTAGGATTTGGATTTGCATAAATATACATTAGAATGTTGCTACTCCTGTTTTTCGATCATTCTCTACTATCTTCTTTGGAAGCTTGGCACGAATTTCTTCGAGTTCTTTTTCTCCTCCGTACTTCTCTTTTTTAATCTTCTCCATGAATTCGGAGAATGTGATTTCGGGAATGATGCCTATAAGATCTTGAGCTTTTGCAGCATTCTGCATTGTATACATGTCTCTAAGAATCTTGTCATCTATCTTACTTTCTATTTCTTTAAAACATTCATGGTAAAATCTTTTAGCATTAAAGAAATTCTGTTTAGCAAATACAGGTTTCTTATCGAGACATTCTACATATGTGAAGTA
>JAEEGL014401499.1_pt1 | contig 15250 bp, 16 predicted proteins | sample 9134231 | NCBI WGS metagenome assembly JAEEGL01 (sample SAMN16246548, study PRJNA631951) | gut metagenome | biome: gut microbiome; feature: rumen; material: fiber-attached | host: Bos | place: Iran: Karaj | collected 2018-10 | reverse complement strand
TGCAAAGTCTGACCATATCTGCGCAAGAACAGCTGAAATGCCCGGTTCCGGCTGTGCTTCCTGTCACCGGTCCCACCCAGGAGAAGGATCTGCTTTGTAAAGCGATGATCGATCCAGGAGATATCATCCTGGTTGAAAACCCTTCTTTCCTCGGAAATATGCAGTGCATGAAGCTTTACCAGGCTGAACTGGTTCCGGTTGAAAGTGATGACGAAGGGCTCCGCCCGGATGACCTGGAAGAAAAAATCCTCCGGTATCATCCGAAAATGCTCTATACCATCCCCACTTTCCAAAATCCGTCCGGCCGTACGCTTTCCGCCGAACGGAGAAAACATGTGGCCGAATTGTCAAACACATATCATATGGTGGTTGCGGAAGATGATCCTTATCGGGATCTCCGATACCGCGGAGAACCTCTTCCTGCAATCAAATCCTTTGACCGGGACGGATGGGTGATGTTCCTCGGCAGTTTCAGCAAGATCATTTCTCCCGGCCTTCGCGTGGGATATATTGCCGGAGATCCGGAAATAATCCGGAAATGTACTGTCGGAAAACAGTCGACGGATGTTCATACAGCGAACCTGAATCAGGCGGTGGTGGATCAGTTCCTGCGTCGGAACCTGCTTCCCGACCACATCTGTGCTGTCAGGGCCGAATACGGTGCAAAAATGCAGCTGATGCTGGAAGAACTGGAAACCTTCCCTTCCGGCGTGCGCTTTACTCGCCCTGAAGGCGGCCTGTTTATCTGGGTGGAACTGCCGGAATCCTGTGACGCCGCGGCGTTGCTGCCCAGAGCAATTGAAAGGAAAGTGGCTTATGTGCCCGGAACGCATTTCTGCGTGGACGGAGGGCATCTGAACACACTGCGGCTGAATTTTTCGAACAGCACAGAGGAACAGATTCGGACAGGAATGGAAGCATTAAAAGAAATTTTTACAGAAATGATGTAAATTACAGACAGGGAGGAAACTTCAATGGAACATGTTCTTGATATCCTGAAGGAACGCGGCTTTCTCGCGCAGATCACATTCGAGGATGAACTGTATGACCTGCTGAAAAAACCGACGACTTTCTATGTCGGTTTTGATCCCACAGCGGACAGCCTGCACATCGGGCATTATATTCCGATCATGGCCATGGCGCATATGCAGCGCGCCGGTCATCGCCCGATCGCGCTGATGGGAGGCGGTACCGCAATGATCGGTGATCCTTCCGGAAAAACCGATATGCGGAAAATGATGACGACGGAAACAATTGATCAGAATGTGGAATGCATCAAAAAACAGATGGCGCGTTTTCTGGATTTCAGCGATAGCAAAGCGATCATTGTGAATAACGGGGACTGGCTCCGCAATCTGAATTTTATTGAGTTTATGCGTGATATCGGATCCCTGTTTTCTGTCAATAAGATGCTGACAGCTGACTGTTATAAAGCCCGGATGGCTACGGAAAACGGCCTGAGTTTCCTGGAATTCACCTATATGCTGATGCAAAGCTATGATTTCCTGGAATTGTTTCATCGTTACGGATGCCGCCTGGAAATGGGCGGAAACGACCAGTGGAGCAATATGTTGGGGGGTGCGGATCTTGTCCGCAGAAAAGACGGTGAAAAAGCCTACGCCTGTACATTCCAGCTGCTGCTGACACATGACGGAAGAAAAATGGGTAAAACGGAAGCCGGAGCCCTGTGGCTTGATCCTGAAAAAACAACACCGTATCAGTTCTATCAGTATTGGCGGAATGTGGACGACAAGGATGTGGAAAAGTGCCTTGCGCTTCTGACATTCCTCCCGATGGATGAGGTGCGCCGCCTCGGTGCTCTGCGGGATTCCGAGATAAACGAAGCGAAGAAAGTACTTGCCTATGAAGTCACAAAACTGGTTCACGGTGAAGAGGAGGCAAAAAAAGCAGCGGATGCATCCCTCTCGCTTTTCGGCGGCGGCGCTTCAATGGATAATGTCCCGACGCTCGAAGTGACAAAGGAAGAACTTTCCGCCGACAGCCGTGTTTCCACCCTGCTTGTGCGTTCCGGCCTTTGCAAAAGCCAGAGCGATGCGCGAAAGCAGATCGAACAGAATGCCGTATCTGTAAATGATCGGAAAATAACAGATCCCGGCGCTTCAGTATCGTACGAAGACCTGAAAGAAGACGGACTCCTGCTGAAAAAAGGCAAAAAAGGATTCTGCCGCGTGGTTATCAGATGACAGAACAGTATATTACTGTCCGGCAGAAAAACTCAGATGAATTTGTCATCAGCCGAAGCCGCTTTATCGGTTATGCCTGTCCGTGCACAACGGAAGAAGCGGCTTTATCTTTTTTACAGGAAATCCGTGAAAAACACCGGGACGCGACGCATCACTGCTATGCGTATATTATCGGATTGAATGCCGGCACTATGCGATACAGCGATGACGGGGAGCCGGGCGGTACTGCCGGTCTTCCCATTATCGAAGTGATGCGTGCGCAGCAGATTGTCAATTGCTGTGTTGTTGTCGTCCGCTATTTCGGAGGTACACTCCTCGGAACCGGCGGGCTGGTAAGGTCTTATACGCAGGGATGTAAGCTGGCCCTTCAGGCGGCGGGAATCGTCCGGATGGAAAGGACATCACAGTATCTCTGTGATGTCCCCTATTCCTGCTGGGATTCTGTCCTTCATGCCGCCGAAACCCTTCCGGTGCAGATACGGAATCCGGAATTTGCGGCTTCCGTGACGTTTTCCCTTTATGTTCGTGCGAATGACGCGGAGGATGTACTGGAAAACTTTGCGCGAATAACGTCAAGGAAAATGGATGCAATTCAGTCGGATGAAGAATATGAACCGTGGGAAGTCTGATTAAGCGATTTCAAGCGCCAGCCTCATCATGTTGGTGAAACCTTCCTGGCGTTCATCGGAAGTGGTTTCTTCTCCGGTCACCAGGCTGTCGGATATCGTACAGATTGTCAGCGCGTTTTTACCGGCCCGGGCAGCGTTCAGATAGAGCGCTGCCGTTTCCATTTCCACGGCCAGTACGCCCAGTTTTCCGAGGAGTGTGCTGGTTTTTACCTCACTGTAAAACACGTCGCTGGAAAAAAGTGCTCCCGCAAATGCGCGAAGATTTAATTTTTTCGCGCTGCACATCGCTTTTTCCAGAAGATCCCAGCTGCAGCACGGAGCCATGTTAACATCTATACCGAATGATTTCACATATCCGGAATCTGTATAGGCGCTCATTCCGATAACAATATCCCTGAGTTTCAGCTCCGGGGAAATAGCGCCGGCACTGCCGATCCGTATGATGTTTTCCACATTGTAAAAATTGAACAGCTCGTAAGAATAAATACCGATAGACGGGCATCCCATCCCGCTGGCCATGACGGATACTTTTTTGCCGTTCCATGTTCCGGTATATCCCTGAATACCGCGGACATTATTTACAAGTTTCGGGTTGTCCAGGAAATTTTCAGCAATGAATTTCGCACGAAGCGGATCTCCCGGCATGAGTACAGTGGGGGCAAAATCACCGGCACCGGCGCTGATGTGAGGGGTTGGAATGTTTGCCATAATTGTTTCCTCCTTATTCGGCATTGTTGTTCTGCAGTTTCCGGTTGTAATGAATTTGTTCTGTAAGTTGTTTGATATCGTCCATATCAAGGAGTACGAAAGACCCGTAGGGAGCGCTCATCACGCGTTCGATGGAATTCCGGTATGCAGAAATAATATTCAGCAATTCGGAAAGATCCATGTGGATCCCGGCTTTTTCTTTCAGGAGGATATTCAGGCAAATCTGATACCACAGTTCATTCAATATCAGAAAAACAATATCCGCCGTATGTTCCGTATCCGGGCAGTACATACTGCCGTTTTCATTTGCCCTCATGATCTCACGGATGACCGGCTCCCGGAATGCGGCAGTAATAGATTCAGCGTAACTGAACCGGATCTGCCTTCCTTCCGGAAGATCAAAAACCGGTAAAATCATCATCAGGAATTCTATTTTTTCACCGGTCAGTGGCATCATTCCGGAAAAAAACGCGTTCAGGTTTTCGATCGGTGAAGCTTCAGCCCTGACGGAAGCAGACGCGTTTTCGGCCAGCGATTTTGCCCGTATACGGCAGATCTCCTCCAGCAGCAGTTCCTTGCTCGCATAATGATGGTAAAAACTCCCCTTGCTTGTATGCAGAATATCGAGGATATCCTGAATGCTGGTCGTTTCATATCCGTTCCTGCAGAAAAGCGTTTCCGCCGTCCGGAGTATTTCCATTTTTTTCAGGTCGCCTTTTTTCAAACGGATTGACCTCCTTCCCCGTCGCCGGAAAAATTCATGGGCTTCCCGTTCAGCCCGGCCAGAATGCCGCTTCCGAACGCAAACATCAGGTTGTATCCGCCGCAGTCCCCGTCCGTATCGAGAATTTCCCCGGCCGCGTGAAGCCCGGGAACGATCCTCGACTCCATATTGACCGGATTGAATTCACCGCAATCCGCACCCCCGGCTGTCACCTGGGCATCTTCCATGCGGCGCGTTCCCTGAATGTCGATCCGGTAATGACGGATGGCCCGAAGCACTTTCCCAAGGAATTCATAATCCAGATCGTCGAGCCGTTCTCCCTTCATGGCGGTTCCCGCCTGTTTCATGACTGCATATGCCAGTTTCGCGTTCATCATTCCGATCAGAAGCGTGTCGGGTGGCATGGAACCGAATGCTGTTTTACGGAACCGCAGTTCGTTCATTAATAATTCGTCTTCCGGGAAAACTTGCTTCAAAAGATCCGCTTCGATATAATATCCGTTTCCGTCAATGAATCTCGCACACTGCATGGTGCATATTCCGCTGATACCGGTATCGGTAAACAGCAGTTCCCCTTCCTCCTGATGAAGCGTGTTTCCGGAAGATTCAAAGAGGGTGATGCCGCAACGGACCCGGATACCGCTGAGACCGGAGATGCTTTTCGGATCGGAATTCAGGGAAACAAGCGCCGGCCGGAGAGAAGAAACAGAATGTCCGAAACTGCGGAGAATTTTGTATCCCGCGATCTCCTCACCGTACTTCCGTCCGGCCGGTCCTCCGGTAGCGATCAGAATCCTGCGGGCTTTAATTACAATGCGGACATTGAAGACTTCAAATGTCCGGTCCGGCAGAATCCTGCATCCGTCCGCCGGGGTATTCAGCATAATATCAACATGACGAAGCTGCAGCGCTGTTTTTAAAACCTGCAGTACTGAAGCAGACTGATAGGTGCACGGATATACCCGGTGATCATGATCTTCCGCTGTTATCAGTCCGATACTCTTCCAGAACCGTTTCTGGGCTTTGGCACCGCATCGTTCCAGAACAGTTTCGGCAAATCCTGTATTTCCGTAATACCGCAGTTCTCCGGTGTTCATCAGGTTGCATCGCCCGTTTCCGGAAGCGAGGATTTTTTTTCCGATCGCGTTACCCGCCTCGATAAGGACGACATGTTCGCCGGCTCCGGATGCGGCGACCGATGCGGCAAGACCCGAGGCGCCGCCGCCAATCACTGCCAGATCATAAAGCATACCGGCTCACATCCTTTTAGACCGAATTCTGTTCTTGTATATGATAAATAGACTTCAGTTCATTTGTCAAGTCCTGTTTTTCATCGAAAACAATCAGAGGTTTCATCGGCATGAGCATCGGCCTGGCATCCTTGACACCTTCAATCAGAACCAGGTTCGCTGCTTTTGCTGCCTGAGGGTAAACAAGCTGGAACCGTTTTGGCTCCAGATGGCAGTCGGACATCAGTTTCATAGCCTGCAGCATCTGCTGGGCAGGATATATGATGCTGATCTTCCCTTTTCCTTTCAGAACGCGGAATGCGGAAATGAAAAAAGAACGCAGGGTACTTTCAGACTGGTTCCGTGCCGTTGCCCGGTCGGAAAAAGGACTGGTAAGCACCGCTCCCGGTATTCCGTACGGCGGATTGCAGATAATCGCATCAGCAAAACATGGTCCGAACATGTCCTCCGCATTCCCGGCGTCACCGTAATGAATCAGCACACGGTTTTCCAGATGGTTCATCTTCATCGTTCTTTCGGCCATTTCACAGTAATCCGGTTGGATTTCAACGGCATGGAACACACTTCCTTTTCCGCGGCCGATCAGTAACAGCGGAAGAATGCCGGTTCCTGTTCCGAAATCGATAACGGTATCCTTGGGATGGATGGCGGCAAAGTGAGCCAGCAGAACGGAATCCATACCGAAACGAAATCCGCCTGTTTTCTGCAGCAGCTTCAGGCCGCCAAGTTGAAGATCCTCCATTGTCTCATCCTGATGTTTCCATTCATCCGGCATGTTTCTCCTCCTCAAAAAGGGATGCGCGTGATACTGCGCATCCCTGCACCCGGAAACGGCCGGTCCGTTGTCAGATATCCACAACGACCGGATTAACTTCCTGATCGGGTTCTTTCCGTTGCACTGTCTTTCCGTCCAGAAGCGCCTGATAAAGCTTCATATATTCGCCGGCGGAATGCGTCCAGCTGTAGTCGCCTTTCATGCCGCGATTTTGCAGTTTTTTCCAGATATCAGGGTGATTCCGGTAGAAATCAACAGCCCGTTCGATGGTATGAAGCATATCGTGCGCGTTGTAGTTGAAGAATGTAAATCCGTTTCCGTCGCCGGTGAATTCGTTATAACTGAGCACTGTATCGCGCAGTCCGCCTGTTTCCCGGACAATAGGCACTGTACCGTACCGCATGGCGATCATCTGACTCAGTCCGCACGGTTCAAACTGGCTCGGCATCAGGAACATATCGGTTCCCGCGTAAATCCTGTGCGCAAGCGTATGGTCCATTGTGAAGCGGGCGGCTACACGTCCTTTATATTCTGTTTCGGCCCAGCTGAAGAGATTGAAGTATCGTCCTTCTCCCATTCCAAGTACAACCAGCTGGATATCCAGGCGCATCATGTCGGCAATCACATAATCAACCAGGTCAAGTCCTTTCTGGTTGCTCAGCCGGCCCACCATTCCGATCACAGGGATATCCGGGTTCACGTCAAGGCCGAGATCTTCCTGCAGCGCTTTCTTGCACAGCGCCTTGCCGGACAGGTCATCGGCGGAGAATACAGACGCGATACGGCTGTCTTTCGCTGGATTGTATTCTTCCATATCTATGCCGTTCAAAACCCCGTGAAGATCGTTTTTCCGGGAACGAAGAAGGCCGTCGAGACGTTCGCCGTAATATGCGGTCTGGATTTCTTCCGAATATGACGGACTGACGGTGGTGATACAGTCGCTGTATACCAGCGCTGCTTTCATGAAATTCGCGCATCCGAAGCATTCGAGTTTGTCATCTGTCCAAAGGCTGTCACCCAGTCCGAGGACGTCCTGTACTTCACGAATCCCGAAAATTCCCTGGTACTGAAGGTTATGGATCGTAAAAATCGTTTTGATATTGGCATAGAACGGCAAATGGGCATACTGGATTTTCAGAAGTGCCGGAATCATCCCGCTCTGCCAGTCATGCGCGTGAATCACATCCGGCTGGAAATCAATGAGAGGCAGCATATTCAAAACACCGCGGCAGAAAAATCCGAACCGTTCATACTCGTCTCCGCCCATTCCGTAAATATACGGACGGCCGAAATAGAACTTGTTGTCCATGAAATACCATGTAACACCGTCCCTGACAAGCTTTTCGATTCCGCAGTACTGCCTTCGCCATCCCAGTTGAATCTCGAAATCACAAACGTGAATCATCTGGTTTGAATACTCCTGCGGTATTGCACCGAAGTCGGGAATGATGACACGTACATCATGTCCTTCGGAAGCCAGAACCGGTGCCAATGCGCCGACGACATCAGCCAGTCCGCCTGTTTTGACAAACGGAACGGATTCGCTGGCAGCAAACAGGATTTTCACAGTTTTTTCTCCTCCTTAAATGACAACATCTTTACCGATGACGATCGGATAGGCGGCCGGTCCGATCAGGCGCGCGTTCCGTTTAATAATCGCCTGTTTGTCCAGAATGCAGTTTTCGATATACGCCCCTTCATGCACCTGGCCGTCCTGCATGATAATACAGTTTTTCACATGGGCGTTCGGCCCGATTTTCACGCCGCGGAACAAAATGCTGTTTTCAACCGTTCCCTCAATCTGGCAGCCGTCTGCCATCAGGGAATTGATGGCAACCGCCTGGTCTCCGTAATAAGCGGGCATTTCATCCCGGACTTTTGTATAAACGGGCAGATCATCCCGGAACAGGCCTTTGCGCATTTTCGGATCCAGGATTTCCATACTGAAACTGAAATAGCTTTGTACAGAATCGATCTGCCAGCATTTTCCCTTATATTCATAAGCGTTGATTTTCGCGCTCTTGTCCTGAACAAGACGCAGAAGAATATCCTTGTCCATGGAATGCATGCCGTGCGCAACCGCTTTGTCAACCAGTTCGATCAGCAGTTCCCGTTTGATAACAAACACCTGCATATATGTATTATCATAGGTCGGACGCGTGGGCTGTACTTCAACATCCGTGACGTTTCCGGAGGGATCAACCGCGATGTAAGTACCGTACTCATCCCGCTTCATGGTCGGGTCTTTCGTATACATCAGCGTAATATCCGCATTGGTGTCGTGATAGTAATTCACCAGTTCATCCAGATGTGCATTGTAAATAATATTACTGTTGCTGAGGACGAGGGTTTCCTGTTTGCTGCGGATCAGGTAGTTGTTGTTGGAGCGCAGCGCGTCCAGGAGGCCGGGATAAAGGCCGACGTTTTCACGGGTCAGGAAAGGCGGCAGAATATGCAGGCCGTCGTTCTTGCCGTGCAGATCCCACTCTTTGCCGGATCCGAGATGGTCCATCAGACTGTGGTAATTTTTCTGCATGATCACGCCGATATTTTTCATTCCGCCGTTAACCATGCTGGAAACAAGAAAGTCAATCACACGAAATCTGCCGGCAACAGGCATGGCGGCGATTGCCCGCGTGATGGTCAGCTCACGCAGCCTGGCATCGTTTTCCCCGGTATATACAACTCCCATTACGTCTTTCATTTTGATCTATTCCTCGCTTTCTCAGAAAGTGTAGGTTTCGTCAACCTGCTGACCTGCCGGAATACTGACGCCGGCGGGAATGGTAACACCCTGTCCGATTACAGCGATATTCCCCTTTTCCTCACCGACAACCGCTCCGGCGCTGACGGTAGCTCTTTCGGCAACGATCGCCCGGCGGATGATTGCCCCGCGTTTGATAACGCTGCCCGGCATGATAACGCTGGATTCAACCTGGGCGCCTTCTTCGATAATGACACCGGCAAACAGGATTGAATGATTGACATTTCCGTAAACTTCACAGCCTTCGGTAATCAGGGTGTCCGTCACATTGGCTCCCTTGGCGATAAAATGAGGGGGCATTCCGGGATTCTTGGCATAAATCCGCCATTTTTTATCGTGCATATCGATCGGCATCGGATTTTCGAGAAGGTCCATATTGGCTTCCCAGAGGCTTTCGATCGTTCCGACATCTTTCCAGTACCCGGTAAAGTCATAAGCCATCATGACCTGTTTGTCATTCAGCATGTTGGGAATGATATTCTTGCCGAAGTCATTCGAACTCTTTTTGTCAGCTTCATCTTCTGTCAGATATTTATACAGCTTTTCCCATGTGAAGATATATACACCCATTGATGCTTTATTGCTTTTCGGATTCTTCGGCTTTTCCTCGAACTCGATAATGCGGCCTTCGGAATCGGTATTCATGATTCCGAAACGGCTTGCCTCTTCCCACGGAACGGGACGGACGGCGATTGTGGCGTCAGCTCCGTGCCGGATATGGAAATTAAGCATGGCGTTATAGTCCATTTTATAGATATGGTCGCCGCTGAGGATTAAAACATAGTCGGGATTGTACTGCTGTATGAAAGCAATATTCTGGTATATGGCGTTCGCGGTCCCGCGGTACCATTCGCTGCTTTTGACTTTCTGATACGGCGGGAGTACAAATACGCCGCCGTTGGAAATATCCAGATCCCAGGGGGCGCCGCTGCCGATATATGAATTCAGTTCCAGCGGCTGATACTGTGTCAGAACGCCGACGGTATCAATGCCGCTGTTTGTACAGTTGCTCAGGGGAAAGTCAATGATCCTGTATTTCCCGCCGTACGGAACAGCTGGTTTGGCCACGTCTTTTGTCAGAATACCGAGCCTGCTTCCCTGACCGCCGGCAAGAAGCATTGCAACGCAAGTTTTTTTCCTTAACACTGATTAACACGCTCCTTTGTTGATATTGATACGCAAATGCAAAAACATTTAAGAACCAAAGCGTACAATAACAATTTCTTCTGTTATTTATTTTACCGATGCTCGATTCATTCGTCAAGTGAAAAAACCGAAAAATGACGAATCAGCATGTTTTTCAGCCGGACACCCCATGGCTTTCCGCATATTCCGGTTGCCTTTTGTTTTCAAATGCTTATAATGGATCTGTAATGATCCGAAAATAATTTTGTCGGAGGGAATGAAACTGTTGATTGGTTCGTTTTTATCAACGGAAAGGACCGATGGCCGGAATGATCCCGCTCAGGCGGATTCCGCATCAGTACTTTCATTTGACGAGCTTTACGAGCTTTATGCCACGGATGTACTTCGTGTCTCCTACTACTATCTCGGGGATCGTCAGCGGGCGGAGGATGTGACGCAGGATGTATTTGTTCGGTTGATCACGACGCGTCCGACGCTGCTGTCAGGCAGGGAGAAAGCCTGGCTGCTGAAAGTGGCGTTGAATCGCTGCCGTGATTTGTGGCGCGGTGCGTGGCTCAAAAAGGTCGTTCTCGGTCACCCCGCTTTTGAATTGTTCCCTGCGGACGATGAAATCGGCCGTGTCGCTGAAAATACGGCGCTGGCTGAAGCAGTCAATCGGCTGCCGGCTGTTTTTAAGGAAGTGGTTTTGTTGCATTATTATCAGGGATACGGCGTTTCGGAAATCGCATCCATGCTGGATATCTCCGAAGGCACTGTTTCCTCAAGGCTCAGCAGGGCAAGATCCCGGCTTCAGAATGAACTGAAAGGAGATGAAACGGTATGAGCAGGCTTGATCAGCTCCCTGAAATCACGGACCATGTACTTTCAGGCCTTCGCGCCGATAACTCCCTGAAACACAGGATCTATCAGAAAGCAGCCGGCGTGTCCGATGCTCCGGAAAAGAAATCAGCCCGTTTACCGCTTGCGGCGTTATGTGCGATATCCGCCGTAATGATCGCTGTGTTTGCGCTGCTGATTCCGCTCAGCCGGCAGAAAACCATTTCCGGCAATACGGACATTGCATATGATTCGCCGGATATCAGTAGTGTTTCTGCCGGTGCCGTTCTTACGTCATCTCCGGTGAAAGAAAGCACCGAAAACGAATCAATGACGGAAGATTCAGACATCCGGAACGATGAAAATGAAGAAGCCGATTCCGAACAGGATATAACAGAAAATCCGGATGCAAATGATCCGGATACGATCTGATCATCCGGAAGGTTTAACGGTTGCTGCCGTTTTCTTCCAGGTATTTTTCCAGTTTTCTTTTTACGCGCTGGAGCGCATTGTCAATGGATTTGACATGTCGCCCCAGCGTTTCTGCTATTTCCTGATAGCTTTTGCCGTCAAGGTACGCTCTCAGTACTTCTTGTTCGAGGCTTGACAGGACTTCATTGATCCGGTTGTGAATATTGCCGAGGTTTTCGCGGTTAATGATCATTTCTTCCGGATCGGAAATCCGGCCCTCCATAATCACATCCAGAAGCGTACGGTCGCTTTCCTCATCATACAGTGGTTTATTCAGGGAAACATAACTGTTCAGCGGAATGTGTTTCTGCCGCGTAGCGGTTTTGATCGCTGTGATAATCTGCCGTGTGATACACAGTTCGGCAAAAGCTCTGAATGAACTGAGCTTTTCCGGTTTAAAATCCCGGATTGACTTATACAGGCCGATCATACCCTCCTGAACGATATCCTCATGATCGGCGCCGATCAGAAAATAACTCCTGGCTTTGGAACGGACGAAGTTTTTATATTTATTCAGCAGATACTCTTCTGCATCTGAATCTCCGGCATGACACAAACTGACGACTTTTTCATCGCTCATATGAACATATCGGTCTCCGAATAAACTCAGATTTTCATCCTCCGGTTCTGAAAGCGAAGGATTTTCCGGCTCGCGCGGATCGATGTCTTCAGTACGCATGAAACCTTCCCTGTCCTTTGATTATTTCTGATACCTGCAGTTCATCACACGATACATCATGATTCCTGCGGCTACGGATGCATTCAGGCTGTCCAGTTGTCCTTTCATCGGAAGCGCGACTTTCATATCGCATTTCGTTCCTGTCAGACGGCTGATTCCCTCGCCTTCCGCACCGATTACAAGGGCTGTTCCGCCATCAAAACGCACCTGCATATAATCCGTTCCGTCCATATCGAGTGCATAGACCCAAATGTTTTGTTTCTGAAGTTCTTCAATTGTACGATTCAGATTTGTAACACGAGCCACTTTTACATATTCAACCGCGCCCGCGGAAGCCTTGACTGCGGCGGGGGTGAGCCCGACGCTACGGTGTTGCGGTACGATTACGCCATGTACACCGGCGCATTCAGCCGTCCGGATAATAGCGCCCAGATTATGAGGATCGGTAATCCCGTCAAGAATGATGATAAATGGATCTTCTTCTTTTTCCCCGGCAACGGAAAGGATCTCTTCCACCGTGGCATACTGGTATGCGGAAGCAAATGCGATCAGGCCCTGGTGCTGAGGCGCAATTTCGTCGAGCCGGCTTTTTTCGACAACCTGCACCATCACCCGCTGTTCCTTGGCTTTCTGAACGATTTCCATCGCGGATCCGGAAAGTTCGCCTTTCTGAACAAGCAGTTTTTCAAGATCCCGATGGTTTTTCAGCGCTTCCCTGATCGGATTCCGGCCGGTCAGGATATAGCGGTCTGTTTCTTCATGGTTTTCAGGAGCTTGTGAAACGGGAGTTTCCTTATATTCAAAGTCGCTGTAGGATGGTGCTGCAATACCTGAAATGGATTTATCATGACGGGAACGCCGTGCAGGAACATCGTCTGTCCGGTGGGAATCATGATCCGGTTTGCGGGCCGGAGGATTCTTCCGCGTTTTAACGGTTTGCTTTCCGGTTGCGCCGTAACGTCCCGCAGCGTCTGCTTTGGCTTTCGTTTTGCCGGCAGTATCACTGCGTTTTTCATTTTCCTTCCTGGAATAACGGGTGCCTTCTTCCGCACCGTATGTATAATGCTTTTTTGCCTTCTTTGGATCAGTCAGGTTTTTGTAATACGCCATATCTATTACTCCTTTTTCAGGGTTTCCAGCAACTTACGCCGTTCGGCGCGCTTTTGAGATTGCATACCGCAGCTTTTTTCTCCTTCCGGACACTTCCCGCGCAGACACGCAGGGCCCGCATCGGCAAACAGATCGGGAGCCTTTTCCATGCAAAGGCGGAGCATCTGTTCCGCCATACAGCGAATCTCCCACTGGGCACGGGTGCACATGCGCAGGCTGAAAAAATGGCGAAGTTCCCGTACGTTCATTGTCATAAGGATCCGGGTCTCACAGGCGTTCGGAAGCACGAACCGTGCGTCTTCGTTGCTTTTTTCTCCTTTTCCCAACAGCTTCTGCCACTCCACGTACCATCTTTCAATCTGGTCCATCTGCTCCTGGAATCTGGCGGCTGCTTCAGGGCCCAGCGCTTCGATACTTGGCGGAAGGATATACCCGAATCCCTTTTCATAGGAAACATAGCGCTGGCTCTGAACTGAAAAACTGGCAATCCGGTGTCTTGTCAGCTGAGCCAGAAGCACCCGGCTTACACCTTCGATACCGAATGTGAAGGTGACATGTTCCATAACAGATTCATGCCCCATACTCATCAGTCGGTTGATAAATTCAGTCTGGTCATTCGCCGAGATTTTTTCTTCTAGATCGGATATATGGGATCTGGAATAGCAAAGTTTTGCCGCCAGCGCGACAGCCTCTTCCGGTACAGGCGTATAACGGATCAGCGTGACACTGGGTGTTTTTCTTTCAGCCATCTTCAATTCCTCCGATCAGTTTTTTCGATATTTCCATGATTCGTTCTTCCTGGCCTGTCAGATAAAGATATCCGATCAGCGCTTCAAAACCGGTTGATGCTGCGTAATCTCCGGGATCCTGATTTTTCGGGGCGTGATGATGGGGATGCGCGTTTCTTCCTCTGCGGACAATATCCGTTTCCATATCGTCAAGCATGTTCGAAATATCCTGAAGAAACCCTGCCTGTGCATGCGCATTCACATATGTGACACAGGCTCCGTGCATATGATGAACGTTCATGCCGCGGTGAATCAATGTGTCGCGTACGATCGTTTCCCAAACAGAATCACCGATATAAGCAAGCTGGAGTGCATTCATCATTCCGGCGTTTTTCGGGGATATCGTTCCGTACAGCCGCAGGCTCAATTGCATCCCTCCGTATCATCTTAGCCTGATTATAACATAATTTTCGGAAAATAATAGGTTTTGATGAATTTTGTATCCTTTCTTCTGATTTTACGAGATTTAGTATTGACAAAATATAAAAAGCCGATATAATTACGTTTGTTGTTTGGGCACCATTAGCTCAGTTGGTAGAGCACCTGACTCTTAATCAGGGTGTCTAGGGTTCGAGTCCCTAATGGTGTACAAAAGCCTGCGGATTCAATGCCGCAGGTTTTTTGTAATGAAAAGCGGCCTGCTGTTGAAAAGCAGGCCGCTTTCTCCGCCATGAAATCTTATTCCTGAGCAGGGGCACCCACCGGGCATGTGGACGCACATGCGCCGCATTCGATGCAGACTTCGGGATTGATTTCGTACTTGCCGTCGCCTTCAGCGATCGCGTTTACGGGGCATTCTGCCGCGCAGGCGCCGCAGCTGATGCATTCGTCGGAAATTTTGTAAGCCATGAATCATACCTCCATAATGTAACGTCCTAAAACAGAACGTCTGATTGATTTATAATATATCACCAGCTGGCCTGTTTGGCAAGAGCGCAATAAATTATGTCCGATCGTCAGTTCATGGCATCCATTGCTTTTTTTAATGCTTCAGCCCAGTTGTTCCGCTGGTTTTCCTGTGGTTTTGATTTTTCCGCATCGGGAGGTGTCTGCTCCTGGGCAACTGCCGCCCGCTGCTTGTTGGGGTTTTCGCGGCGTACCGGCTGGCCTAACGGATGTCCGTTGCGGAGCTTTCCTTTTTCGCGTGTCCTGGGATTGATACTTTTCCTGTTTTCGTCCGGTACGT
>JAEEGL012325222.1_pt1 | contig 15250 bp, 11 predicted proteins | sample 9134231 | NCBI WGS metagenome assembly JAEEGL01 (sample SAMN16246548, study PRJNA631951) | gut metagenome | biome: gut microbiome; feature: rumen; material: fiber-attached | host: Bos | place: Iran: Karaj | collected 2018-10 | reverse complement strand
TTTGCATTTTCTTTTTTTGACGGCAGTCATATTTGCAGATTTTTGCCTATTTTACGTCCCCCTACCGTCCCTCGGAGTCACTTTAGATACCCTAAAACAAAGGCATTTATACTGATTATCAACCACTTATATTTGCAGATAGTAACTTCTGCGTCGGAAAGTAGATTCTGCGTGGGGAAGTAAAACCTGTGTGGTGAAATCATTGTGTGCATGGCGCCAACACGAGTTTTCTCTGTGACGGAGAGAGCGTGAGGTTTGCCAAGCGTATGTCCTTACTGGAGACTGACGAGAAGTTCTACAACTATCCCGAACTGCTCGAAAGATACAGCGACATGGTCATCGCGCTTGCCAAGGACGTGATGGGGAGGTGTGTCAGCAGTGTCATTAATACTCATCGATGAAATTAAAACGCGAATTAGGGCTTTACGCAACAAGGGTGTAAATACATTGTTCCTTCATAACCTCATCGACGAAGAAGAACGAATTAGCCGCCTTCGCATCACAAAGGACTACCGCATTTTTCTCGTTGATTACAACAACATGGAGATAAAACTCCCGTTCTTACCCAAGGCTGTTTTCCTCTTGTTCTTTAATCATCCTTAAGTCATCCGTTTCAATGAACTAACCGACTATTATTCTGAGTTACTCAAGATTTACCTGACCTTGAATCCGATAGGGGGGCGCATGAGACAAGAGCAGAGCATCCGGGATGTAACAGATCCATGTAACAATAGCATTAATGAGAAATGCGCCCGTATCCGTGAGGCATTTGTTCAGAATTTTGATGACAGGCTTGCTCAAAACTATTATGTTACAGGAAAACGTGGTGAGCCTAAAAGGATAACACTTGACAAGTCTATGATTATCTGGGAATAGCAAGAAAAGTGACTTTTTAAAGTGAACTCAACTATTCAAATAAGAAAATAGAGGGTGTGTCAAAATGAAGATTTTCACCACCAACATTTACAATTTGCAGTCATTATGGCGGCCTCCTTCCTTATAATCTGTAAATTGGAATTTCAGGTTTTATCATTATGACACACTCTCTATTGAACTAACTCATTCGCAAACCATAGGGTTTACTTTGTGTTCGTATAAGTTAAAGTTCTCTTATTTTGTAAGTTCAAAGCCTACACGGGCACCATCAGCACTCTTAGCGAGCTTGCTGACAGCCTGAACGGCAGCAGTATTTTTGACCTTGCCTTCTTTCTGAAGGATGTTGGCCATCTGCACTGAGTCAAACATCAGTCCCATACCTTTTTCGGTCTTTGTTACGTTGCCCTTAATGGTTTCAGTCGCTGTCTTGAGGGAGATTTCACCGTTCTGGGGGTTATAAGTATAGGTTCCACTGAATGGGATACCATTTACCTTAGCCGAAAATTTGTTACCATCAAGGAACGAGAAAGAAGTGTTGTTGCGATTAATACCAATGTTGCTGTAGTTATTTGCCAACGACGATGCAATGTTGGCAATTGTAGCAGCACCTCCGGCCTTTGTCAGAGCCTGTTCGGTAGTAAAGGCAGCACTTGGAGCACTATAGTTCCAGCTGCCGAGAAGGCTAGACTGGTCAAATGTCATTCCACCGAACAACACATTTGTCAAAACACTGCCAAGCACACTACCCAGCACACTGCTTGTAGGATTGGTGGTAGGTGTAGTTCCGAGTCCCGTTGACATACAGCTCGACAGTATCAGTGCCACAGCTGCAAAAAGCGTTGTAATTGTTTTCTTCATAATGCTATAGATATAAATAGTGAATTAGTTTTGGTGACAAAGTAATTAAAAAAAAGTGAAATCACCAAAGATTTTTCTATTATTCTTAGTATTAACATTTTCAAATCCAACACGATTCTATGTCGCAATCTTTATTACGAGATGTTGAGAGTTCGTAACCAGCGGAACTGTTTCCGATTTTCGCTCTGATTGCTGACCTGCATACACTGTGTGCCAATGTCTTTATTAAAGTTCATTTTGCCAATAAAAAGCCAACGGCAACAGCAAGGATACCAACAGCTACACTACCAAAGGCATAAATGCAGAAAGATGAATAGTTGCCAGACTGCAAAAGGTTTAGACTTTCTTTTGAGAATGTGGAGAATGTCGTGAATCCCCCGCAGAATCCAACAGCCAATAGAAGGTTAAGCTGTGAAGGAGAACTTAATCGGTTGAACACAGCCACAAGTAACCCGATTAGCATACAACCCACAATATTGGCTGTAATTGTAGCCCAAGGGAAAGTATCGCTTATTCCCTTCATGGCTAAGGCTATAAGATAACGGGCTATTCCACCGAAGAAACTGCCTGTGCCAACGAGAAGAATATCTTTTAACATATCGTAATAAATCTGTTTTATTGTCCAATTCTATCGAAACAGTGCGTCCTGTTTAAATTCAAACCAATCAATATCCACATAACTGTCTCTCGTCTCATCTATACACTGTGCAAAAAGGCCAAGCATGACACCGGTAAAGCCTCCAATGGTCTCAGTGCTGAGGAAACGGTATTCCATCTTAGCTAATTGGATATAGTTAATTCCGTCAGGGGATGCCATCATATAATAGAAATCCTTGTCAGACGTAATGCGGAGAAAAACATGGCTATTGGTCAACTCGATTTCCTTTTCATTGTGGCAGGTCTGACCCAACCGAACATTCGACTTAGTGAAAATCTTGCCATTTCTCTTTTCGACTACCACATCATAGTGGTTCAGCGGAGCTGCATAAGCTGTAAGTCCAGCCTGCATACCTTCAGATAGGTGAGAAAGGTCGAACCGTGCAGTGGCAGAGAAGTCAAGCTCAGTCTGTCGTCTGGCAACTAACGTAGGTGATGCTGTCTCGCTAAGGTCGGTCGTGCTGGGGTAGAGTCTAAGCCAGCCTTTACGTTCAGTCAACGAGTATTTGGTATAGTCGGGGTTGCACAGGCTCATCCACCCCATAGGCAAGCCAAGAGTATGAAAGCTGTCATGGGGGGCATTGCGTTTGATATAATCAAATTCTTCCTTTGAGGGTTCTTTTGTCATCGGTACCTGTGGCAGTGTTTTACATTTCATGTCTGTTTGCAGCGTACCATCACCGTTCACTACAGGCCACCCACCCTTTTCCCAGGTCACAGGGGCGAGCATTGTCTCGCGTCCCATCACATGCTGCAGATAGCCACTGGTCCTGTATCCTAGACAAATCATCCACCACGATGAGTCTGGAGCCTGTACCAGGTCAGCATGCCCCAGACCCTGAATCGAACTGTTCTGCATCTTCATATTGAAGTGAGAAAGGATTGGATTGGCAGGGTTTGCCTCATAAGGACCAAACAGACTCTTGCTGCGCAAGATATTCACATGATGCCCATGCTCTGTGCCACCTTCAGCCAGCAACAGAAAATAATAGCCGTCTTTTTTATAAATATGTGGCCCTTCTGGATATCGTCCACCAAGACCTGTTCCAAGATGATGAATCTCACCCAGTTTTTTGCCTGTCTCCACATCAATTTCACATATCTTAATGTCACCCTCTTTCCACAAGAAATAGCATTTGCCTTCATCAAAAAAGAGTGTAGGGTCACAACTGCCTATAGCAAAGTCAATCACAATGGGTTCCGACCACTCGCCAGCAGGATTTTCTGTCCATACATAGAAATGGCGACGAGAAGGAAATACAGTTGTTACCATGTAGAAACGTCCGTCGTTGTAGCGGATGGTTGGGGCATAGATGCCGCTGTTGCCATCAGTTCCTTTTAAGTCCACCTGTGTTGGTCGGGTAAGGCAGTTGCCAACCTGTTCCCAGTTAACCAAGTCTTTACTGTGGAATACCGGCACCCCCGGGAAGTATTGGAATGTACTGTTTACGAGATAAAAGTCATCACCGACGCGACACACACTCGGATCGGCATGAAATCCCGGAAGCACCGGATTCCTAAATCCTTGTGCCCTTCCCATTGTCGTCTGCAAAGCCATTGCCATGGAAAGGACAAGAATCGAAAAAAATGATTTGAAATATGTTTTCATTATGTGTTTATATTATCTTTTGATAGCATCGCTCTGCTCTCGCTGCTTGAGTTGACCTTCGGTCGACTTCTCACGCGACTCGGCAAAGCCGATGCAAGCACCGCTCTGCTCTCGCTGCTTGAGAAGTTCAATAGCTTCTTTTCCTGTAAGATGTTCTATATCAAATCGAATCATCAACATCCGTGATAATCCTTTCTCCAGTTCCTTTTGCAACGCATCTTCTTGGTTCGGGTTATATCTGTTCCCAAGCAATCGGGCTGTCTCTAACTTCTCAGTTTCATCATCTATGATATTGATTCTACCAAATGCTATGACACTGCGAAAGAAAGTGGTGTACTTTTCCGGATGCACTTCGTCCTGATCTATAACACAGAACGAAGCCTTATCACAATTGCGGATAGCATCAACTTTATGTCCGCACAATGCACTATGAAAATATAATCGTCCTTCGAAATACACATAACTGATGGGAACGGCATAAGGATAACCATTCTCGCCCAATAAAGCCAAAGTCCCTGCTGTGGATTTTTGTAGTATGCTGATGCTTTCTTCTTCTGAAAGTTGTTGGCGCTTACGCCTCATAGCTCTAAACTGTTCCATTATGACAAAGCTTTTAACCAATGTTTGACCCGATAAGTGTTATCAAAAAAAATAATCTCCAGAAGGTTGCGGGTTCACGAAAAATAAATATTCCAATGGGTACTGCACCTACAGCACCGATTCCTGTCTATAAAGGTATCGTGAATTGAACGCGGATTTTTCATGAATTATTATTTTCAATAGTTTCTGACTTTATATCCATTCAAAATTATCTTTACCAGCACCGATTTCAAAATGATATTTGGCGATGCCCAAATCCATCTTGGTATATCCTATCATCGAGAAGCCTTTATTGGCATGTACTCTATGAATACCATCTTTCACGCCCGCATACTCGAATGAGAACTTCTGCTGGTTTACGGCAGTAGGAGCAAGCAAAGCAGCCTCAACACCTTTCTTAAACCATGACGGAGTGTTGTCACTGACATTGCTCACTTGTCCGATAGTCTTTATTTTATGGGTAACGCCTTGTGTCTCACCATAACCGATGGCAATGTAACAGGCAATCTTCTCTCCCTCGTCAAGCACATAAGTTCCTGGCACTTTTGAGTAACTGAGTCCTACCCAGCAGGTGTTCAAGCCAAGAGTTTGAGCGAGTAAGACCAAATGCTCACCAAAGTAGCCTATGCGCTCGTCAAGGTCATCAGCCTTTTTACCAGCCATAACCAAATAGTTGGTCACGTTGCTGAACTTTCCATACTTGGCCAATGTTCCTTGAAACGCTTTTGGTTCGTTAAGTATGAGCTGTATATGCAAGTCGCCTTTGCCGTTGAACTCCGCGATCTGTTCTTCAAGTACCTTGACAACATCCCCTGCCAATGGTTTGTTTATGTATGCCCTAACACTATGCCGGGCTTTAACAGCTTCTTGTAATGTCATATTATTATTAGATTATTTTGTTCAAATTTTTTAGTCATGTAGAATTTCACTTAAGCAGTCGTAGATGTCACTGTCTGACAGTATGACTCTCGCCGCTCAGTCAGTATTGTCAGAGTAACAGTCCCACTAATCACACACATCCATTAGTTGAACGATTTTCCGCTCAAGTTCCACTGTATCGATGAACTGAGAGCCGCGATATACTTCCTTCCCATCCAGCATGAGCAGAACAGTAGGTCCTGAATAAACGAGGAAACGGCCAGCAATCAAGGGTTCCTCAGTTATGTCGGTATAGAAAGATGTCAGTTGGGGATAGTCAGCGGCCAGTCGTCCTACTTTGTCAAGCATGACATTACAGACGCCACAATCGGGCGCCTTGATGTAGAACAAACATATTCGGCTGTCTGAAATAATCTGCTCTATGTCGTCAATGTTCGTCAGATGTTTCATATTCTCAATAGTTTTTGTCCTATTTCAAAAGCCTTACTCAAGGCAACAATACTTAAGTATATTCATATTTCTATTGTATCTCCTTCTTTAGTAATCTCCCAAAAGGGAATGTTTTTTTCATCCGTAAACTCTTTCATTCGCCAGGATGACTCAAAACCACTGACCACAAAGTGCATGGGGACGAATAAGCCTGTTTTGAACCGTTCTATAAACTGTCGTGCCCCAAGTGTATAGCCATTTCCTATGCGCCCATCAATCGGAAACATCACAAGGTCAAAGCCATCTGCCACCTTGCGAATGTCCTTCAGTTCGCCCAGGTATTGCTTTTCATGGGCAATCGGGTCAATATACTCATCAAACTCCTCACTGTAAACCTTCTGTCCTGGCACAGCTTCGTGCAGAAATCTAGCATACCAGTTGTTCAGGTCGCCAGCATGAAAGATACGCTTTCCTTCGATATCGACAACCCAGGAGACTCCGCTGTCCGTACTGCCTAATGCTTTGACAGAAATTCTATCATCAGACCATGAAGCCCCTTTGGCTAACCAGGCATCGGCATCTTCTTTTGTGGCTCTCCTGTGTCTGAGAATATCCTTACTCAGAATATAGGTCAAATTCTCGTTAGCTTTCGGCTGAACCTGAGCTGTAATACGTTTTCTCCACTCGAAGATTTCTCTTGTGAAGTGGTCTTCATGAAAGTGGCTGGAAAACACATAAAGAGGTTTTCCTCTCTGTAGAAGTCTGTCCATCACGCCACTTGGGTCCAGCCAGAAATCGAATATCAAGATAGACTCCTCGGCTTCAAGTGCAAAACCGCTATGAAATATGTATGTCAGCTTCATTTTTCTCTAATCTTGGATTTATCGGATCTGTGAGTCTGGTGATACATGTTTACTGTTCGCCACATGCCCCACAATTGCTACAGCCATTACATGTCAACCGACTGCCACAAGAATCACAATGATCTCGGAAAAATGGAGTTGGCGAAATGATTTCTGTTCCAAAGAGAGAACCTTCGGGCAACTTAAGCAGACGTGGTACTTTCTTACCCAGATAGCTCAGTCCAGACAAATAAGCCTGCTGGCTCTGAATGCGTTTGTTAGGAATATGGTAAGTTTTGCCATCTTTCACAAAAATAGTTCCCGTTTCAATGAAGTCGAACGTCACATCATGCTTCCGACACTGGTCACTCAAAAGTTTCACCCATTCATAGTGACAGGGACGCGCGCCATCGTAGTTTTCGCCACCACACAACACTTCTTCTATAAACCCTGTCCTAAGGTATTCCTCAGCATCAACAGGACCAATATAAGGAGCAGCCATGAATCCACGATGTTTGGCTGGTGTATTGAGAAGTATTGGCAAGCGCTCGTCTGCCCTCGCCTGATTCTCTGTAGTCACGCTAAGCATCACATTTTCGTAACCGTCGCCCCAATCATCTGGAAGACATGTGGCGAAACGCTCGGGACGTTTTGTGAGCAAGCGGAAAAAAATATCGGGACGCTGGCGAATCATACGCCATGCTTCCTCTCTCCATTTGTCAGCCTCATCAACGAAAAAGTCTGTGGAAAGCCCTACATAAAGTGTCATACCAGATTGCAGTTTGAACTGTCCGTCGCGGCGTCGCTGTATGGGCATGGTGAAATTTTCCGTACGGAAAACGTGCGAAGTATCGATGCCACGCTTGCTGTCAAGGAAGTACATGTAGCAATGAGCGCAGCCCTCGCTCACCTTGTGGCAACCATGCCATGGATTCCAAATTATCATTCCTATTGCATATTAACACTTTAAATGACAGAGCATCAGACGGCCAACCAGTCGCGTTGTGATTAAAATCGATTTTTCACTTTCACCTCACATCATCCTTTTCTAAAAAGTGAATAAGCCTTGATGACGCACCATTCTCTATTGCCGCAAGTCCATCGGCAGTTTTCCATACTGCTCCTTGAAACATTTCGAAAAATAGCCAGGATTGTTGTACCCCACCTCCAAGGCTATCTCCGCCACTGTCTTGTGGGTTGTCGTCAGCAATACGTAACCCTGCTGCAGCCGCACTTGCCTTAACAATTCCACGGGAGAGACACCTGTAATGGTCTTCACCTTTCTATATAATTGTACACGACTCAGTCCCATCTCCTCGCCCAGTTCGTCCATCTTCAGGTTAGGATTCGACATATTCTTGCGAATGGCCTCATTAAGTGTCTCTGCAAAGGCAGAGTCCCGCGAACGGGAAGCTGGATTATTATCCTTAGGGGTCTTGAACACCTGACGCATCGTTCTGCTGTCGGCGTTTGTATAGAACAACGTTTCCTCCTCGTTTAGCGTCTGGCGTTTACGGACAGCCCTGCGTGTCTGAACGTATGCCCGCCACATCATTAAGAACGCCACTATCAAAAGGACAATGGCAATAAAACTGCCTATTAAAACTTTCTTCTGTGTATTGTACAGTCCGAAATAGTCCTCCAGCTTGTCCTCAATGGTGATAAGATCCCTGTTTTGTCTCATTAATTCTTTGCTGTTGAGCCACATCAACTGTGCATTCTGGGGTGTTACCATGGAGCCCTTCATAAAATTCTCACGATTGAAAGGCTGTCCTGTCAGGATGTTCAGGGCAAGTTTTACAACTTCCTCACCATGGGTAGGATAGACATAGGTTCCAGACAAGGAGCCTTGCAAGACGTATTGGATACCTTCGTCGGGCATACCGTCAATCCCTAAAATCTTTGTTTGAGACTCCAATCCAGCATCCTTGACAGCCTTATAGACCCCACTTGTCATGGCATCATTGTGACAGAAAACAATATCAGGTATTTGCCGGGCTTCTATCAGCTGTTTCGTCACCAGATAGGAATCGTCAGCGGACCATGTACTTTTGAAGTATTGATAATCTATTTGCGTTTGCCCCTGCATGGCCTTAGAAAACCCTTTATGACGTTCCTGAACAGGTGAAGTGCTCATAGAGCCTGTAATCTCCAAGATAAGCGGCTTACTTCCCGGCCTACGGATTTCCTTAGCCAGTTCGAGAGCATAGTTACCCACTGTAAGTCCCGCCTCCACATTGTTACCGCCAATGAAGGCCGTATAGTCTTCAGTTTCCGCCTTGCGGTCAAAAAAGATAACGGGTATACCTTTCTTTCTGACCTTTGCAATGACAGCCGAAAGGGGTTTGGCTTCGTTTGGTGCGACCACCAATAAATCCATATCCGTATTTACCAGACTGTCAATCTGCCTTATCTGCAACTCTGTATCATCATGGGCTTCAATGACCTCAACCTTCACATTTTGCTCATATAAGTGCTGGGCGGCCAGCATCTCACTGTTTACTTTGTCACGCCAGCGTCCGGAAGCGCACTGAGACACAGCAATATTGTAGTTTGTCTCTTTCTCTTGGCAAGAAGACAATACTGCTATTAACAATAGAAGGGATACAATGGTCTTTTTCATATTGTATGATGAATAATCAATAACTATGGTCATTCAACAACGAACCATCAGCTATGAGTAAAAATACATTTAAATTAATTATGCAAAGATAACCATTACTCTTGAATTTTTTAACATAACCATTATCTTATAATAATCTTTAACTCAAATACTATCCTCATCCGTTGGAATGTCTATTATTGTGGAATTATATTGTAAATGCGACCGCCCAAGGCCTCTCGGTCTTGGGCGGACAAACTGAAAACAATCTTATACTACAAATTATTGTACTAAAAATTTATTTGACCATTACATCTAATGTAATGACAATTGTGCGTTCTTTGCCGTTGTCAATAGTCTTGACAGGATAAGCTATATGCTGCAATCCTTTTGGAGTATCTGCATCGACAGAAAACTTGACGGGAACGCGCTCCTGCACTGAATCAACATGTGAGGTGGCTGGCTGTTGAGTGGTTTGAGACGGCAGATGTAGGATAATGACACCACGCTCCTTGCTCTCCCCCACCCTCATAATACCGAGGTCGAAACGGTCTGATGAACACCGCAGCGTCTCGCTGACGCGGACAGGGAACTGTCGCATAAGTGTCTCCTCGCTGGTAATACAAGTGCCTGTCATAGAAAGGTTGACCCGCTTCAACTTTTTGTTTTCTGCCCTTAACTTCTCACTTCCATATTCGACCGTTCCCGTTTCCTCAAACTCACCACCCTTACCACGAGGATTGAAGCGAAGCACGACACTTGCTGTGTCACCGGGCATAAGCCGACGTGCCGTATCGAAGTGTATTGTAGTACAACCACAAGAAGTGTAGCCTTTCATAAGAGCAACCGTCTCCTGCCCATCATTACGCAGCAAAAAACGTTGTTCCATGACGCCGTCAGACTCCTGAATGGTGCCCAACGATACGGTAGCGAGTCCTACGACTACAAGAGTATCAACGACAAACATACTTTTTACCGTTCATAATGTAAAGTCCCTTCTGGGGCATACCATTCAAACGACGGCCCTGGAGATCGTAAACATTGTTGTCATTTATGATTTCGTTATTCAGCAGCAAAGCGTCACTGATGCCTGTACCCTGACCTTGCTGAGCACTGAGCGTCCAAGCATTGACCTTGACGTTTGCAGATGAATCAGAGAACACCTCAGCCTCTATTGCATCAGCATCTGTAGGGAAGATACGAACACAGAATGCCCACGTGTCATTCACAAAGATGTCAGCTATGGAGCCGTCGAAGTAGACATCCAGTTTCAGCGTCTCGCCAGCATTCACCATCTTTGGCAACTTGGCAGTCCAAGTACCATTATCGTTAGATACACGAGGCAACGTGGTATAATCGAGTGTGAGCATGCCCGTCGACGGGTCGTAGCTGAGCGAGGCCTGCTTGTTGTTTTTCTTCAAGAAATGAAAACCGCATGCTCCGCTGCCCACAGTAAACTCTCCCAACAGCTCTATCTGACGACCACAAACAGGAGCTAAGGACAAAGAACCAGCCAGTGTCTGATTAATGCTCACCGTGTTTGTAGTGCGCAATCCAGACAATCCACTATAGGGTTTCTGAATTAATGAACCGTCAGCGGCAAGACTGATCTCACGAGGCAGAGAAAAATTGTGCGCCCAACCCATCTTATAGTTTTCTATAGTGGGCAGTTTATCTGGCACCTCACCAATGAGAAGAGTTTTGTCCATGTACTGACAGATGGAGGGAGAGAGCAGACCGTACCCATCGCGGCTAATGCCATTCATCTCCAAGAACTGCATACCGGCAACACCACCATCAGGAGTAAACTTGCCGTCGGAACCGATGGTACCCACCCAGCAAAGAGTACGCACGCCCACAGAGGTTCCTAGCGGCGTGCAGGTGAAGAGCCACTTTCCGTTGTCCATAAGTGTCAGGTTTGGCATCTCCCAGAAAGTACCGTGCTGTGACTGCGATGTACCCTGGAAGAAGATCGTTCCATCGTTGGTCCATGAAGATCCATTAAGTTTGTGCAGCGTACAGGCACCAATGTTGTTTTTGCTGGCTCCGACAATGATATATTTCTGACCGTTGGCCTCAAAATAGAAGGGGTCACGGAAATCACCACTCAATCCTGAAGGAGCATTGCTAATCAGGACCTTCTTCTCGCCCCAACCCAACAAATTGGGATCATTGGTTTTTGCTTGTACAATACTAGCCTTGGCATTGTCTACGGCAGTATATAATAAGTTATGGCTTCCGCCATCATCATAAATACAACCGCTCCAACATCCTTTCAGGTCATACCACTCACCAGGATAGAGTGCGATAGGCTCCTCAATCCAGTCGTAGAGATTTTCGCTACTGATGTGTCCCCAATGCATACGCGACATGTAAGGACCATTGGGAGTTTTTTGGAAGAACAGGTGCCAACGTCCACCGCTATGTGTTAGACCATGGCTCTCGTTGGTCCAGCTTCCCGAGGGCATGGCATGGAATTGTGGTCTCCAGAGATTGCCGTCATAACGCTCAGAGGGGTAGTTGAAGTCAGGAGTAGTGTCCGGCAATGAAACGCTGGGAACAGATGCAGTGTTAGTAATTGCAATGTCGTCGATAGCACCACAGAAGGTGTTGAGCAAGAAATACTCGAATCCTCTGATGTCTGTGGCGTCTTTACCGATATAAAAGTCGCCGCCATCGGCCAACAAGTCACAATTATTGACACCCTTAAAAGCAATGCTCTCACCGTTTAGGAAAAGTTCGCATTTATTGGAGCCCTTGTCGAACACCATGTCGATACGGTTCCATTGGCCACGGGGAAGTTTCTTGTTACCATCAATGGTTACGATGTATCCACCTCCATAATTGACAGCCACTTTCAGGCGCAAATCACCCTGTGATGACAATTGCAGAGCAAAGCCTTTTTTTGCAGTCTCGTCCAAATTGCCACATACAGTAGCGTAAGTCGGAATAGCCTCAGCAGCATCGACCTTCATCATAGGATAAGCCTCAGCAGCAAGCGTGACGCTCATGGTGAGTGTTTCATTGTTGAGAACTCCAGCTGGCAGACCAGCCTTCACAAAGTTTGAGTAACCGTCAAAGCGCAGAGCCTCACCATCAAGTCCGGTGATTGTTGTTGCAGGCAGTTGGGAGACCACATTGAATGAAGAACCAGAAACTAGTTCCTTCACCTTGCCCCCATTTAGCGACATATCAAAATGGGCTGCGTACTCACCGTCGCCACTGCCTCCACCACTACTGCCAGCCTCGTAGCCTAAATAAGACAAGCAATTGGATGTAAACTTCTCCAACTGATCAAGATAGGAGTTGGAACTTCCCATTCCCCAGTCGTAAGCTGCCAGACCAACAGCCAGTATGCGTCCCTGAATCGTAGTGGTTGGCTCAAAATCAACGATGCCGGCACAACAGTAGTCGACAACGTGGTTCCATGTACCGAGGACAGTAGAGTTTGTCGTTTCCTCCCATGTTTTCACCACATTAGGGTTGGGAGCAAGACCATAGGCGTTGAGGTCCCACATACAGTTATGGTCGAGTTTTACACCGCTTCCGATGAATGGATAAATGCTGCGCTCATAGAGCCCGGAGACGAAATTCATACCCTGATAGATGGCATGTTGTGAGTGGTCGTAAATCTGTCCATCCACGTTGCCAATAATAGGTTGAGAGCCCCACACATCTGGATTGGAGCCACCGGAACCACTTCCCCAGATACCAGGCGCATACTTCTCAGCGATGCGTCCCACAGCCACTGTCAGCTGAGTGGCATGGTTGGTAAGCAGCAAATTGCCACCAGCCTCTACAAAAGCTTTTAGCGCGTTGACAGTCTGCTCACCAGAGAAAGCAGCGGGCAGGTTCTGCCATCCTCTCTCGATGCCTACTCGGTCGGCAATCACCCAGAGCACCTTTACGTTGTCAGCACTCAGAGTGCTAATGGTAGAAGGTGTAAATATCAATCCATCGGTACAGTTCTGCTGGAACCATAGAGCGGCATTTTTCTCACTGGCCGACGCTATATCGCTCACGTTGTTGTAACCAATAAGCAGGCCTACCTTCTTTTGGGCAGTCATAGTTGTTGCTACTAACAACAATCCTATAAAGATAAGAAATAGTTTTTTCATATACTTTTTTGTTTGATTTGTATTTAGCTTGTTGCAAAATTACAACTTTTCCCTTTTTCAAGCAATAATGTCAGTTACAAATTCATAATAACGTTCTAACAATCTCTATGAAAGAGAGAACTGCCTGCCAAAAACAATCTGACAGGCAGTTGCTACTATCCATATAAAAGAACTAAAAACGGGTTCATCATTTCAGATAGCTGATACAGTTTGCTGTGAAAAGCTCCAACTGATCCTGTTTCTCATTGGCAGTGCCAAGATTCCACTCATAGGCTGCAAGCCCAACGGCCAGAATTCGTCCGGCAAAGGTTGTAGTAGGCTCGAAGTCAACTATACCTGCACAGCAGTAGTCAACAACATGGTTCCATGTACCGAGGACAGTAGAGTTGGTAATCTCCTCCCATGTCTTCACCACATTGGGATTTGGAGCCAAACCATATGCATTGAGGTCCCACATGCAGTTGTGGTCTCCCTTCACACCGGCACTCTCGAAACAGTAGATACCAGCATAAAGTCCGGGCTCGTATGTCATGCCCCAATAAATGTCGTGCTGGCTATGGTCGTAGATTTGTCCCTCAACATTGCCTATGATGGGATGTACGCCCCAGATGTCGTTGTTTTGTCCACCCTCTCCGTCACCGAAGATTCCAGGAGCATAAGCCTCGGCAATACGTCCCAAACCTACGGTGAGTTGTGTGGCATGATTGGTGAGCAGAAGATTGCCGCCGTCGGCAGCGAAAGCTTTCAATGCCTCAATGGTAGTCGTGCCGGCAAGGCCTCCGGGCAGTTTGTCCCAACCACGCCCGATACCGATGCGGTCGCACATCACCCAGCACATAGGGTTATTTTCGATGTCGAGGTCGTCAATCGTTGAAGGAGTGAAGATAACGCCCTTACCAGTATCCACATAGGTCTTCTTAAACCATGCCACAGCATCGGCCTCATCGGCAGAAGTGGTATAGTCGTCTGGAACAAGCATTGCCACTTTCTTTTCAGCAGGTGTACTCACGTACTTCAGACAGTTGGCAGTGAACTTCTCCAACTGATCCTGTTTCTCATTGGCAGTGCCAAGGTCCCATTCATAGGCAGCAAGACCGACGGCTAGAATTCGGCCGGCAAAGGTGGTTGTAGGTTCGAAGTCAACTATACCTGCACAGCAGTAGTCAACAACATGGTTCCACGTACCGAGGACAGTAGAGTTGGTTATTTCCTCCCATGTCTTCACCACATTGGGGTTGGGAGCCAAACCATAAGCATTAAGGTCCCACATGCAGTTGTGGTCACCCTTCACTCCTGCACCCTCAAAGCAGTAGATGCCGGCATAAAGTCCGGGCTCGTATGTCATGCCCTGATAGATTTCGTGATGGCTGTGGTCATAGATTTGTCCTTCAACATTACCGATGATGGGATGCACTCCCCAGATATCATTGTTCTGTCCACCCTCTCCGTCACCGAAGATTCCAGGAGCATAAGCCTCGGCAATACGTCCCAAGCCTACAGTGAGCTGTGTGGCATGATTGGTGAGCAGAAGATTGCCGCCGTCGGCAGCGAAAGCTTTCAACGCCTCGATGGTAGCCGTGCCAGCAAGTTCACCGGGCAGTTTGTCCCAACCACGCCCGATACCGATACGGTCGCACATCACCCAGCATGCCGATTGGCTCTCGATGTCGAGGTCGTCGATAGTGGAGGGTGTAAGAAGCACGCCCTTGCCTGTGTTCACATAGTTGCGCTTAAACCATTCGGCAGCAGCATTCTCATCGGCAGAGCCAGAGGCATAGTC
>JAEEGL011992424.1_pt1 | contig 15250 bp, 9 predicted proteins | sample 9134231 | NCBI WGS metagenome assembly JAEEGL01 (sample SAMN16246548, study PRJNA631951) | gut metagenome | biome: gut microbiome; feature: rumen; material: fiber-attached | host: Bos | place: Iran: Karaj | collected 2018-10 | reverse complement strand
GTTAATAATTTTCTAAATTCTTCTTGAATTTTATTTAATTGATTTTCTAATGGTTTAAAACCAATATTTTTTTCGAATGGGTTGTTTAATTCGTTTTCTAAAATTAAATTAAATTCTTTTAAAAAACATAAAATTTTAAGAAATAATAAATTAAATGATGCTAAACTATTTTTATTTAATAAATTATCTTTTTCTTGGATGTCTGAAATAATTTTTTGATATTTTTTTGATTGATAAACTTTTAATAAATGTTGATATAAAATATCTAATAAATGTTCTTCATTTTCTTTATTTAATTTATGAAGATTTGTAATTGATTTTTTTATTGTTTTTGGATTTGTTTTTGGTTTTGGAATTAATAATTTATTAATGTCTTTTTGAGTGTTTTGATTTATATTAAAAAATGGTCTCATAAAAATTATTTTTATTATAAATAAATCGAATATTATTAAAATTTATTAAATAATTATTTTAATATATTTAAATTTTTTTTATGGGAAATAATCCTTCAAATAGTCAAGAAAATATTATTATTCCTCAAATTAATAAAGAAAATTTTATTGTTCCTAAAATTATTATGAATGAAAATATTAAAAATAAAAATAAAAATTATTTTTCTTTAAAAAAATATCTTAATTTTAAAACATATAAAAATTATTCAGATTTAATGCTAAAATTTAATGATTTATTTATATCAAAATTACCAAAAAATCCTTTTAATAATAATAAAAAATTTCAAAAAAAAATATTTTTATTTCAACAAATTAAAAATTCATATTTTAATAATTTAGATTCTGATTTGAATTTTCAAAAACTTTTTACAACCGCAATGACAATTTATCATAGAATAGGAAAAATTTATGGAATTACTCAAAATTATCCAGATTCAATATTAAAAAAAATAGATTTTCCTTTATTATCAAAATATTTATCGTATAATTACGAATCAGAAGATGAAATTTTAGAAATAGTTGACAAAGTTATTAAACGAACAAATTTTTTAGTTGAAGAATTTCCTTTTAAATTTTATAACATTATTAAAATTATAAATACAAATTCATGTTATGTTTATGGTTTTGATAATGAATTGAATTTAAATATTTTTATTGAACCTTATCAAAAAGGTTTTAATAATAATATTAGTTTTATTGATTATCTTTATTACATTGTGTTTATTATTGAAAATATTTTACCAATTTTGATTAAAAATTATTTTTTTAATAATAAAATTAATATTCTTATTAATTTCAATTCACAAGAGCCAAACACTGAATTAATTACTTTTTTGATGATGAAATTAAATAATATTTATCCTTTAATTTTAAATAAAATTCATATTATTAATTATGATATTAATTTGTTAAAAAAAAATAAATCTTTTCAAGAATCTTTGTTTAAAATTGATTTCTTTCAACAAATTTATTTTCATAATAAAAATCATATAAATATGCTAATTAAAAAAATTGATATTAATCAAATTCCTTATAGTTTTAATGGAAAAGGAGAAAAATATGAAATTAATATTGATGAAGAAGATAAAAATTTTATTGATAATTATTTGGATTATTTAATTAAATGTGTTTTTTGTAATATTAATATTTGAAATAATAATATAAATTAATATAAATAATAATAATATAAATATTAAGAAATTAATTAATTTAAAATTAATTAATTAATAAAATAAGAAAAAAATTAAAAATGAACGAATGGGAATATTTAACATTTAAAGAGGGAATAAATAAATATTTTAACAATTATAAAATAATAAAAGAAATAAATAATAACATTTCAGGTTCAAATTATGTTGCTGAAAATATAGAAACGAATCAACTTGTTTTTATTAAAATTTATTCAAAAAAATTTATAAATAAAAATGTTAATTACATAGAATTAATAAATAATCAAATTAAAAATTTAAAAGTTTTATATCACACAAATATTATTCAATTATATGAATATTTTGAATCAAATGATAATATTTATTTAATATTTGAATATTTTGAAAATTCAATTTCGTTAGAAAATTTTATTAAAAATCAAAATAATAATAAAATAAACATTCAAATTATTAATGAAATTTTTATACAAATTTTAAGTGCTTTATTATTTATGCATAATTTAAAAATTTGTCATAGAAATTTAGAATTGAAAAATATTTTAATAAATCCAAATAATTTTAAAATAAAAATAATAAATTTCAAATATTCTTTAAAATACACAGAAAATAAAAATTTAACGGAAAAAATTGGAAAATTTTTTTATGCTTCTCCAGAAATTATTAATAATTTAGAATACAATCCAGAAAAAAATGATGTTTATAGTTTCGGAATTATTTTATGCTTATTATTAAATGGAAATTTAAATGAAATAAACATTAAAAAAATAAAATTCATAAATCAAAATTTTTATTGTTTATTAGAAAAAATTTTAGAAGAAAAACAAGAAAATCGATTTAATTTAAATGATATAAAAAATATGTTTTTTCAAAATAATAAAAATATTATTATTAATGGTTTAAATATTTTTTATATAAAATACCCAATTGATAATAAAATATTAAAAATTTGTGAAAAATTAAATTATAATATTGAAAATATAAAAAATGATTTATTAAAAAATAAATTTAATAAAAACACTTCTATTTATAAAATTTTAGTAAAAAAAATAAATTCTTTAAATTTTCAATCAATCAGTGATTTTCAAAGTGAATTTTTTTTTGATTACATTAATAATATTAATAATTATTTTGTAGAACCAAAAAATTATTTTTTATTTTTAAATAACAACGACGATATTATTAATAACATTAAATCAAAAATAATAACAACAGAAAAATATGTTTATAATTCACTTAAAATAATCGAAGAAAAATACATAAATTTCATTAAAAATTTAGAAGAAAAAAATAAAAATATTGAAAATGAAATGAAAAATAAAATAGAAAATGATTTAATTAATAATAGCAATAAAAAACAAAAAAAATTTTTAGAAATTGACATTCCTTTAAATACTGAATCAAGCATTAATCAAAACACACCAACTGTTAATAACAAAAATAGTCCTTCTTTTAGTAATTATTTTACTAATGAAAGTAATAATTCATATCAAACTGTTTTTACTGACAATAATTTAATAATAAACAATAAAAGTTTTTTATATAATCATAATAATAATAATAATAATGAAAGAATAAACACAATAGAAAATTATTATCCAAAAATTAATCCGTTTGATTTTAATGAAAAAAATAAAAATTTTCCTAAAACAAATAAAAAAAATGTTTTTGCGTTTCAGACTAAAAAAAATAATAATTTAATATTAAATAAAAATATGTTAAAAAAACAAAAACATAATAAATTTTATGATAAAATTAAAGATATCGATAATGAATTTAATTTTTCTATTAATATGGATGAAAGTGTTTTAAGTGTTGATAAAAGTAGACGAAGCGAATATAGTAATGTTATGGATGATTTTATTAATAAGCAAATTCAAAAAGAAACGATTGAAAAATTTTATAATAATAATAATAATAATTTGTTTAATAATAATAATTTATTGAATGAAAAAGAAATTGAAAAAATTAAAAAAGAAATTGAAGATAAAATTAGAAAAGAAGAAGAAGAAAAAATTAATAAAGAAATTGAAAAAATTAGAAAAATTGAAGAAGAAAAAATAAGAAAAGAAATTTATGAAAAAATTAAAAAAGAAGAAGAAGAAAAAATTAAAAAAATTAAAGAAGAAAATGAAATTAAAAATAATTTAGAATTAATTAATATTCAAAAAGAAGAAGAAATTAAAAAATTAAAAAAATTGGAAGAAATTCAAAAACAAAAAATTGAAGAAGAAAAAAAATTATATGAATTAGAAAATAAAATAAAAAATAAAAAAAATAAAGAAAATTTTTATTCAATAGAAAATTTTTCTATTAATAATTTAAATAATAATAATAATAATAATCAAATAAAAAACATTTCTCAAAAAAATTTAGAAAATAAAATTAATTTTTTAGAAAATGAAAATATTAAAATAAACAATAAAATCGAAAATTTTAATTTAGAAATTTCACATTCAATTTCAATTATGTTAAAAAAATCAAATTTAACAAAAACAGAAAAAAACAAAATAAAATTAATAGAAAAAGAATCAATTAATAATTTAATTAAACTTGAAGAAGAAAATGAACATCAAAATTTTAATTTTTTAAAAGATAATAAAAAAATAGAAAATACAAACAATTTTAATATTTCAAATTCTTTATCAAAATCAAAAAAAACTTTATCAAATAATAATTCAACTTTGTCATTATTAGAAAAAAATAATTTTTATAAAACACATTCACAACCAAAATTAAAAATCACAAATTTTAAAGATTTAAAAAATAAAAATAATCAAAAAAAAACTAAAAAAATTAATAATAATAATAAAAGAAATTCTAATGAAAATTCAATTAATTTAGAAAAAGAAAATATTTCTAATAATACAAACATTATTTTAAATAATAAAATTAAATTAAAAAAGAAAAAAATTTTTGATGATGATGAAGATTTAATGATTAAATTAGAAATTAAAAAAGAAAAAAAACGTCAAATTAATCAAGAAAAATTATTAAAAGTTAATAAAAAATTATTAAAAAATTTAAAAGAAAAAGAAGAAAATTATTACAATAATTTTGATAAATTAAATTATTCTACAATAAAAAACACAAGTTTAGAAATTAATAAACATTTAAAAAATTCAATTAATAAATTAAAATCTGAAATGATAAAAGAATTTAAAGATAAAAATATTAATAATTATAATAATGAAAATTTTTATAATAAAAATACAATAGATAAATTTTTTAAAGAAAATTTAATGAAAAAAAAAATATTTTTCAATAAAAAAAAATCATACGATGATTTAAAAAATTATTCTTCAAATATTAAAATAAATAATCAAAAACATTTATTACATAATAATTCATCTTTACCAAATTTATCAATTGATAATAATAATAATAATAATAGTATTAATAATGAATTAATAGAATATAATTTAATAACATTTGCAAATAATAAAGATTCAGAATCACCAACAAAAAATAATAATAATTTCAAAACAATAAACGTTTATGATACAATAGAAATTAATAATAATAATAATAAAAAGAAAAAATTTAATAATAATAAAATAAAAGAAATTAATATTATTAATTTATCTTTATTATCATTCAAAAATTTAAATGAAAGTATTAAAGATTTAAAAAATAAAATAAAAAAGAAAAATATTCAAATTATAAATAATAATAATAATAATAATTTATTTAAATGTTGTAAATTATCTTTGTATTTTGACATTGAAATATGTGAAATAGAAAAAAACATTTATTATTATTTATTTAAATTCAAAAACGGAAATAAAAAACAAAGAGAAAATTTCATAAAAACTTTTTTTCTTTAAAATTATATTATAAATATTATTAATTAAAAATTTTTTTAAATAAAAATTAAATAATTTTTTTTAAACATTATTTTTTTCTAAATTACTTCTAATTCCTTTTGAATTAAAAATCCATCCAAATCCATTTTCGCCTTCGAATTTTTTTTTAAATTCTTCCCAATTAAATTCTTCTTTATCAAAAAAATTTTCATTAAAAACTTTAAGTAAATTTTGATTATCTTTAAGTTCCATAACATTTAAAGCATTTGTTATTTGATTATCATTTAATTCTTTAACTTCAGAATAATTTTTTCCTATTTTTATCGCAGCAGCAATTAAACAATAGCTGCTAATTAAAAATAAAGACAATAAAAAATCATTTAATTCATCAGATTTTTTAAAAACATTTTCTTCAGAAAATAAATCAAAAAAAAGTTTAATTTTTCCAATATTTGTTGATAAACAACTTAAAAATCCAAATGCTAATAAATTTCTTTTTGTTATTCGATTTGGATCTTTATTACCATAATTTTGATTTAATTTTTGTTCTAAAGTTCTATAAATTTCTCTTTTGCTTTCTTTAAAAATATTCGCCATTGTTTCATTTTCTCCGCTTAATTCATATGTGCTTTTAAGTTTTAATATTTTATTTTCTAAAAAACTTTGAAATTCATCGATTGATAAATGCTCAATTAAAAATGAATCTTTATTTGAATATTTTGATTTTAATGCACCTGAAAATGGAACAGTTGCATTTTCCATTGAAAATGTTTCTAAAAGATTTACATATTCTATTAATGTCATATAATTAAATAAATTGTAATCTTTTTCCATTTTTTCTAAAATTCTATCATTAGATGAAATGTAATTTGGAAATGGAATTTCTTTTTCATTTGGTGCTAATTGATTAAAAACATCAGAATTTTTACTGCTGCAACAACCCATTTTTAATTAAAAGATTAATATAAATTTATATTTTTCTTTTTTAATAATAATTTTATTATTATTATTATTTAATATTAAATTGATTTTAATTAAATTTTTTTATAAATTAAAATATGATTTTTAATAATAATAAATAATTAAATAATAATAAAAAATAAAATAATAAAAAATAATAATAAAATATATATTATAACATAAAATAAAATATCTTATAATTTATATAATAATTATTGTTTCAATAAATTTTTATTACTCGTCATCATTAATTTAAATTCATCATAACTTATTACACCATCTCCATTAATATCAATATCTTTCATAATATCACTCACAATTTTTTGAGTTTTTTCATTATCTTCATTCAATCCCAACACATCTCTTATTTCATCAGGTGTCAAAGTTCCTGAATGGTCTTTATCAAAATAATCAAAAGCCAATTTTAAATTTTTTTCCGTAGTTAAATTTTCATAATTAATAGTTGCTCTTAAAAACTCTTCTATACTAATTTCACCTGAATTATCTTGATCTATCATTTTCATTATTTCATCAAAATCATTTTCCGATAATTTATCACTAAAAAATTTATTATAACCTTTTTTTAATTCCTCTTTTGATAATAAACCTTCTCCACTTTCATCTAATTCTTTAAATATTTCTTTCAATTCATCAAACATTTTATTATTACTCATTTGATGAACAATAAACGCAATAGCAGCTTGATGTAACTTTTGTTTACTTCGAAAATTATATAACGAATTTTTCAAAGAAATTTTCGTTACTTTATCAGCAACACTTAATTTTCTATTTTTTTTATTAATAAAAGGATGTTTTAAAGCTTCAGCTGCAGTGATTCGTTTATTAACATCTCTTTCTAACAATTTTTTTACTAAATCTTTCGCCTCATCTGAAACATCTTCCCATTCATCTTTAGTGATATTAATATCATCATTTAATATTTTATCAAAAATTTCATCCTGATTTTTTCCTTCAAAAGGGGGGTACCCACATAATAAGATATATAATATTATCCCACATGACCATACATCACATTCTAAACCATAGCTACCTTTTAAAACTTCGGGGGCGACATAAAAGGGGCTACCTACTTTTAGGGATAATTTTTTACCTTTTTTAACATATACAGCTGTTCCAAAATCGATTAATTTAATTTCTATCTCTTTTTCGTTTTTCATGTTAACCATCATGTTTTCTGGTTTCAAATCACGATGTGCAATACCTAATTGATTTAGATATGATATGCATGATAATATTTGTTTCATTATAGATGATGCTGTAGTTTCGTCGTAATATTGCATTTCACATATTTTTTCATATAAGTCTCCTCCTTTGCAATATTCCATTACGAAAAACCAATATTTTTCATTTGAAAAGTATTCGAATATATTTAAAATATTAGGATGGTCTAATTTACGTAAAATGTATATTTCATTTAGATAATTTTTTTGCCCACTTTGAGCGTTTTGAGCTTTTTTAACTAATTTCATTGCGTATGTTAAATTTGTGTTTCTTTGTTTTACTTTGTAAACTTTTCCAAAAGAACCTTCACCTAAAGTTTCAATTAAAATGTAATGTTTATCGAAACTATCTTTATTTTCGTTTACGAACATTTCAGATAAAATTTTAATTTGCTGTTCATCATGAATGTCTGTGTTTAATGAAGTGAAATAATTTTGATGATCTTCTTCTTCTTCGTTAACTTTTGTGTTTGTACATGAACAACCCATTTTATAATTAATTTAATATTCTTTTTTTTTTAATTATTTTATTTATTATTTATTATTATTTTATAAAACTTAATTTTATATGAAAAAAGAAACAAAATTAAATGCTGTTTTTTTATGTCATAAAGAACAAAATAATTCTGATGAAAATGAAGATATTATTAATAAAATTAAAGATAAAAAAGAAGTTATTTATGATGAATTTCATAATTTTAATGAATTTAATTATAATTTACTTAATGATCCAGAAAATTTTAAAAAATTAGATAAAAATATTTTAAAAAAAACAAATTTACATAGAAATTCTATTAAAAATAGAAAATCTTTAAAAAATTTTTTACCTTTAATTAATTCAAATAATAATAAAAACATACAAAATGAAAAAAATAATAAAAAAATTAATAAAAGTATTTTAAATTTAACTTTAAAAAATTATCAATATTATAAAACAAAAAAATTTAATTCAAAAAATAAAAATTTTAATTTTTCTTATAATAATGATGAAGATGCTTTTTATAATAAATTTAATTTAAGTCAAAAAAATATTAATACAACAAACAACACAACTTTATTAAATTCATTAAATACAACAAATAAATTAAATGATTCTTTAATAAATAATAATAATTCATCAATTAAAAATAAAAATAATAATAATAATAATGAAAATTCATTAAATTCAAATCAAAGCATTTCAAAATATAATAATAATAATAAATATAAATTAAAAATAAAAGAAGGTTTAATAAATTTAAATTATAATAATAATAAACTTAAAAATAAATTAGATAAAAGAAAAAATTTTTTTAATAATATTAAAGAAAACTTTGATTTGCGTTATAAAAGAGCCTATTTTAAATATATTTTATCTGATAATCAAAAAGAATTAATACCAGAAAACATTGATTATAAAGAAATTTTATTTGGAAAACAAACATTTTTAAAAAAATTAGATAGAATAATAACAAAATTAAAAGGCGACATTATTATAATAAAAGAAAGTGATGAAAAACATAAAGATTATTTAAATATTATTTCAAAAAGAAAAAAAAATGAAAAAATGAATATGAATAAAATTGAAAGACTTTTAGATGATAATCAAAATATTGCAAAAAAAATTGTATAAAAATAGAATATTTATTATATATATTAAGAATTATATAATTAAAAATAAATATTTATAATTAAAAATATTTTTTTTGAATATAACTATTAATATAATTATTATTTTTATTAATTATTTGTTTATCAATTTCATCTAAATCTTTAATATAATTTTTATTAATATTTTTTTTATACATTTTTTTAATATTATTTTGTAAATTAAAATTATTAATTTTATTAATATTAGTTTTTATTAATAATAAAGTTTTTAAACCAAGATTTTTATTATTTTCTTTATTATTAATTTTTATATTTTTTTGTTGAAAATAATTATTAATTAAATCTTTATTTTTATTTATATTTTTTGATAATTCATAAATATTTTCTATTTTATAATTTGATAAATTATTTTTATTTGTTTCAATAAAAGTTTTATTATTTATTTTTTTAAATTTTTTTATTTTGGAAGTTTTTTCTTTAAATTTTTCTTTTTCTGTTAAAGGCGTTAAAAATGAATTTTTATTTAAATTATTATAATTTGATTTATTATTAATTAATTTATTTTCTTTATTATTATTATCAATTAAATTTTTTATATTTTTATTTTCTTGAATTTGAATTTGAATTTTTTTTTTAATTTTATTTGAATTATTTTTATTTTCATTTTCTAAATCAGACAAAGAATGAATAATTTTATTATTATTAAATTTAATTTTATTATTGATTAAATTATTAATTTTATTTATGAATTTAATTTGTTTGTTGTTATTTAAATTTATTTCTTCTTTAATTTCAATTTTTTTTGGATTAATTAATAATAAATTATTATTAAAAATATTTTCAATATTTTCACTTTCAAAATTATAATTTTTTTCGCTATTGTATTTTATTATTAATTCATTAATATGTGATTTATTTTTATATTTATTTTTTTTATTTTTCATTTGTTTAAATAAATTATATTTTTTAATAAAATCTGAATTTTCTTTATTTAATTCTTTGTAATATTCAAAATTTTTCATTTCTAATTTTGGAAAATTTTTATATTTTTCAAAAAAAATTTCGCTATTGCATTTTTTTAATTTTTGAATATTATTAATATTATTAAATAAATGGCTTGAATTTAAATTATTTTTTCTCGAAGAAAGAAACGAACTTAAATTTTGATTATATTTAAACATTGAATTATTATTTTTTATTATTGTTTTTAAAGAAGGAATTTTTATTTTATAAAAACGAAATGATTTTGATGAATTTAAATTTAAATGAGATTTATTCATTTAAATTATTGTGATTAACCGAATTTTTTAATTAAATTTAAATTAATTTTATAAAAATATTTAAAATATATTTAAATTTAATTATTTAATTTTCATTTTCTTTTATAGAACTTATTTTTAAAATTTCTTCTAATTCGGATTTAATATTATTTAAATTTGAAATTTCTTTGTTCATTTTTGAAAAATAATTTTTATTTAAATCTTCTTTATTTCTATTATGATTATTATTATTATTATTATTATTTTTATTTTTATAAAAATTGAAAATATTATTTTTATTAAATTCTTCATCCATTTCTTTTTCTATTAAATCTAATTTAAATAATTGATAATTTGGTAATTTAAATTCTTCTTTATTTGATTTTAAAATTTTATTATTTATTTCAGGTAAAATGTTTCTTTCACTTAAAGATTCTTTTTTATTTAAATTTTGAGTAATTTTAAATTTATTTTTCCATGGCGATTTTAAATAAGCAAAAAAATTAAAACTTTCGAATTGTTTTTTATTTTTTTTAATAAATATTTTTTTTTTCAAAATCGAATTTAATGAACGTAATTCATTGTAACAACTTGAAGATTTTTTCATAATTTTATTATTATTATTTATTGATTTATCATTATTATTAATATTATTATTTAATTTTGATGAAGAAGATGATTTATGAATATTTTCATTTTTTTTAATAATAAAACTATTTTTATTATTTAAATAATTATCATTTGGTAAATATAATCTAAAATTTTTATAAGAAAAATTCTTTTTCAAAAATTTAAATTTTAATTTATTTATTTCATTATAATTATCTTCATATGTATTATTATTATTTGAAATATTATTTATTTCATTATTATTTAAATTTATTTTTTTTATATTAGTAATTTTATTATTATTTTCATTTTTATTTCCAAATTTAGTTAATTTTTTTATAGGTGTGATTGGTAATGATGATAATTGAAAATTATAATCATTATTATTTATTTTTAAAGATTCTTTATTATTATTATTTGATAATAATTGTTTTTTATTATTAAAAAATAATTGATGAATTAAATATTGTTTTTTGTTATTATTTTTTATATTATTCATATCATTTGAATTTATATTATTATTATTATTAGTTTTTTCTTTTATTTTTAAATTTTTTTTTATTTTTACATTGTTCATTAATTTAATATTTTTCAAAAAAAAAATTATTTAGATTTTATTAATTTAAAATATTATTAAAAATATTATAAATAAGATATTTAAAAAATTTTATTGTTTAATTGTAAAAATTTATTCAATTAATAATATAAAATTTATTAATAATATTAAAATTTAAAATATATTAAACATTTTAAATATTTTATAAATAAAATAATTTTTTTTTTAAATATTTTATTTAAATCATGGCAAAAGTAAAAGAAGTTCCTTTAGAAAAATTAACAATAGATCAATTAGATTATGTAGGAAAACAAATAGAACAAGACATTTCAAATTATTCTCAATATTATTCAAGTCTTAGAATAGCAAACAATAAATTTTTAGATAATAAAGATTATATAAAAGATTTACGAAATTATCAAGACAGAGAAATTTTAGTTCCAATGACTAGTAGTTTATATATTCCAGGAAAATGTTCAGATGTAAAGAAATTAACTATTGAAATTGGGGGAAATTTTTATGTTGAAACTACTATTGATAAAGCAGATAAATTTTGTGATAGAAAATTAGAATCTATTAAAAAAAATATGGATAAAATAGATGAAATGATTAAAAATAAAAATGAACAATTAAATGCGGTTAATCAACAATTAATTGAAAAGCAACTTAAAGCTGAACCAAAAAAATAATATTTTTAATATAAAATAATTTATAATATTAAAATTTAAAAATAAATATTTTAATTAAAAAATAATTTAATTATCTACAAAAAACCAAATTATAATAATATTAATATTTATTTTAATTAAAATCTTGAATTTTATAATTAATACATTTTTCAACATTTGGTAATTGTTGTAAATATTGAATAACTGATTTATCAGTTAATCCAAATTTTTCATTTCCATCAACATTTATTTTATTTTTTTTATTTAACAAAGAATTTATTTTTTTATAAAAAACCTGCCAACAAGCAGAAGGAGATTCTTTAACAACTGGATTATTAGGTTCTTCTTCAGAAATTAATTTAAATTGAGGTTTATCACCTCCATCTAAAATTTCACATATATATTCTACTTTTTTATCTATTTCATAAATACTTTGATCGATTCTCATTGATTTAAATCCTATTGGAAATAAAATATCATTTGTATGATAATTAATTCTTTCATATTCGATTCTTCCTAAATTAATAATTTGTAATGATGAATTTATGTATATTAAATTTGTATTATTATTATTGTTATTATTATAATTAATATTTTTTTGAGAAGGAAAAATTTTTTGTGATGGATTTTTTGTAAAATCATGAATAATTCTACATAAAAAATCAATTCGTTGCATGTATTGTTTTTTTGTAAATGGAATATTAATAAAAATATTATTTTTTTGAATATCTTCATTTAAATAATTAAATCCATTTTCTTCAACTAAAATTAATAAATTTTTATCATGTAAATTACAATCCCAAAAATTATTTTTACATTCATTTGGTTCGCTTTGACCTTCTTTAGTTAATTTAATGATTTTTTCTAAACATTTATTAAATAAATTGAAATTATTTAAAATGAAATTTTTTCTTATAAATTCCATATAATTTAAATTATTTATTAATTCATTAGAAATTTCATATGTTAATTTAAAACCATCATTATCTAATTCAATTTGATATTTTAAATTAATATCAATTTCATCTAAATTAAATTTTTTTAAATTCGTTGTTATTAAAGCGACTGTTCTAAATCTTTGAATTAAATGTTCTAATAAATTTGAAGTTAATTCTTTTTTTTCTTTATTATTATTATTATTATTATTATTATCATTCTTTTTATTTAAATTTTCATTTAAAATATTTTTTTCAATAAGATTTTTTTTCAATAAATTAAAATCTTCTTTTCCATCTTTTTGTAAAGGAATTCCAAAATTAATTAAATATTCAATAATTTTATTTTTTTCAATTAAATTAAATCCAGTTTGTTCTTTAATAATTTCTAAATTATTTCCATTTTCTATTGTTTCATGAACATTTTTAATTAAATCTGGAAAAGCTTTCATAATACTATGAACAATTCTTTTTAATCTTCTAGTAATTAAATCAGCATTAGGAAATTCTTGAATACAATTTGAATTATCTAATTTATTAAAAATTAAATTAGGATCCCTTCGAATTGAATTATAATTCGCATAACCATAAATATAAATTCCTCTTATTAAATCTATGTCATGCGATTTCGTCCACCATGTCGAAGGTTTTTGCCCACAAAATAAAGAATTTGGTAGAAAATTAAGTAAATTATCCCAAAAATCAAAATTTGTTTTTATTTGTTTTTTTAGTTCTTCTTCTTCGTTTAATAATATTTCATTGTTATTATTATTGTTATTATGAATTTGTTTTATTTTTTCACGAATTTGGTTATTTTTTTCCATTTCAAATTGGAAATTTTTTATTATTTCACATACATAAAATAAAAATTGTATTCGTTTTCCCCATGCGCTCGCTTTTTGTTTTATTAATGTGCCCCAATCATCTTGATTTGGTAAAATGTAAGGTTCATTATCTTTTTCTTCTATTAATTTTAATAAAAATTTTTTATTATTTTCTTTTTCTTTTTCATTTATTAATAATTCAATAATACATCTTATAAATGAATTACTTAAAACTTTAATTTCTTCATAATTTTTTTCATTTAATACTCCACCACTATTGTTTTTTATTTCTTCCCAACGACCATAACCAAACAATAAAATAAATTTTTTCAAACAATCTTTTTCAATTGTTGTCCATTTGTCACATAAAGTTTTACTTGGAGGATATTTGGGAAAATTTAATATGTTATTTAGAATATTTTCTTTTGAATTGTTATTTAATGATAAAATATTATTTTTATTATTATTATTATTATTGTTATTATTATTGTTATTATTATTATTATTATTTTTATTGTTTGTTATGTTTGGAATGTACATTTTTTCTTCGTAATTTATTAATGATTTGTCTATTCCTGAATGTAATAATAAAATATAAACATGATCACATTGACATATGTCACAATCAAAAGCAATGAAATCATATGATTTTATAGAAACAATATTATTTAAATTATTTGAATTTGGGTATTGAATTGAATTTATATAACAATTTCCATTTATTTTTAATTTAAATTCATTTTCTTTTGGGTCATAAAATAATATTAAATGAATTGGACTTATGCGTTTACAACAATTTAATATTAATTTACTTTGAATGTTTAAAGTTGATATTTCACTTATTTCATCATTTAATTTATCATTTTGTTTAAAATCTATTGTTTTTCCTATGTATGAATTTCTTTCATTTAAATTACATTTTACATCTGATGAACTTAATCTTCCTAAAATTAAAGGAATTGAATGAATTAAATATTCTCTGCCATAAATTGCATCTATAATTTTACCGTAAATTGAACTATCCATTTTTTAAAAATAAATAATTAAATTTTATTAATATTTAAGTAAGAAAAATTTAAATTACTAATCTTAATAATTTAAAATATTTTTTTTATATTTTTTTTTATATTATTTGGGGATTGGGGATTGGGGATTGGGGATTGGGGATTGGGGATTGGGGATTG
>JAEEGL011488123.1_pt1 | contig 15250 bp, 12 predicted proteins | sample 9134231 | NCBI WGS metagenome assembly JAEEGL01 (sample SAMN16246548, study PRJNA631951) | gut metagenome | biome: gut microbiome; feature: rumen; material: fiber-attached | host: Bos | place: Iran: Karaj | collected 2018-10 | reverse complement strand
GGCGAGTTTCTGGAAGCCGTAGGTCGAACGCGGCGGCGGACATGTCCGCTGGCCGCCCTCGCGGCTGGGGAACTGCTCCGTGCATTCATACACCATGCTCGAGCTCAGGACGTTGATCTTTTTCAGCCGTCCGTGCTTGCGCGCATGAAGCGCCGCATCGAAGGAGGACGCGATGATCCGTTCGTTTTCCGCCAGCAGATCGTAGGCGAATTCGTGGAAATACGAGATGCCGCCGATCATCGCAGCCGCGCAGACCATCTGGTCGCATTCGGCCGCCAGCTGTTTCAGCAGTGCGGTGTCCTTCACATCCCCTTCGACGAAATGGTAAGCTGGGTGGCCGTCGTAACTCTTCTTCACTTTGCCGTATTTGGAAAAATTGTCGATCCCATACACCGTGTGCCCGTGATGCAGCAGTTCCTCCACCAGATAGCCGCAGATGAACCCGGCCGAACCTGTCACAAGTATTTTCATGTCTTACCTCCAGCAGCCCCAGCAGTCGACGAAGGGCTTCTTGATCTTGAGTTTGCGATACGCGGAATGGGGTACGCCGAGGATGATGCCGTCGGCCTCCTTGACAAACTTCCTGAGCGGCATCGTGCCCGGCACGAACTCGTCCGTGGCCAGCACCTGGGCCATCTTCATCTCCAGGAGCTTCTTAACCTTGAAGGACAGAGACTCGCGGATGTCATCGTTGTCGGCCTTGAAGGCAAGTCCCATCACACCGATCTTCTTCCCCTTCAGCGAACCGCCCATCTTCTCCTCGAGCTGCGAGACGAGGAAGTTGGGCAACCCTTCGTTCACGAGCATGGCCGAATGTCCAAGGAAGAACTCGTTGTTGTGGAAGGCGGAAAGCTGCATCGTATCCTTGAAGAGGCACGGACCCGCGGCAAGCCCTGCGCGGGCAAAATGCTTCGCGCGAGGGTAGTCCTCCTTCATCGCCTCGAGGATGCGATAGAAGTCGAGCCCCTGCTTCTCCACCATCATGTAGAACTGGTTGGCGATGGCGAACTCCAGGTAGCGCCAGGCGTTGGTCATCAGCTTGGCGAGCTCCGCCTCCTCGCAGGAGAGGCGTATGACCTTCGGCGCGATCGCGCCGAAGAGCCTTGCGGCGGCGTTCTCGCTCGCCTTGTCCACGCCCGATACGAGCTGCGGCAGATTGAATATCTCCTCGATGCCCTTGCCCTGCACGATGCGCTCGGGACAGAACGCGAGGTTCGCCGCGCCCAGCCTCGCCTTCAGCGTCTCCTCCACGATCCGCGTCACGCCCGGGAATATGGTCGAGCGCAGCACGATCAGCTGCCGCTTGTTCAACAGCGGCAGGTAGGCGTTCAGCACCTTCAGCACGTCGTGGATCTTCGGGTTCAGGTGCTCGTCCACCGGAGTACCGGTCACGAACACCACCACGTCCTGCCGCCGGACGGCCTCCACATCCGCCGTCGCCCGCAGGTTCTTTCCCGCATGAGCGCGGAGCAGCGCGTCTGCCCCCTCTTCCTTGAAAGGGAGTCTTCCGGCATTGATCGCCTCCACGGCCTTCGGATTGACGTCCACGAGCGTGACGTCGAATCCCTTCTTCGCAAACGCGAGGCCCAGCGGGATGCCAACATGCCCGCAACCGCCTATGATACAAATCTTCCGCATGGCGATATTGTACCAAAAACTCGCAGCTCGTGCTTAGTGCCTCGTAGTTCGTCACTCACAAAAATGCTATACTTTCCCGCATGAAGTTCAGCGCAAGACGCCTTTTGCTCGCAATCCTGCTCGTCTGTCCGATTCTCATCCTCGTCGGCTGCTGGTGCTGCCTTACCGTCAATGTGCCATACTGGGACGACTATGCGGCATTCATCAGGTATCTTGCAGAGCCATGGCCCGACAGGTGGGCACACCTCTTTGATTTCCACAACGAGCATCGTATTGTCACGACGCGCCTCATTGCCGATGCACTTACCGCGCTCAACGGCGGCGTCTTCAATTTCCGCGCCATGATGGCGGCAGGGAATCTAATCCAGCTCGCCTATGCCATCGGATGGCTGTGCATCTTCCGGAAATGCGCATACGGCCTATGGGCCGGCATCCCGGCATTCTGGCTCCTCACCTCGTTTCTTCACTACGAGAACACATGCTGGGCTCTAACATCCGTTCAGAATGTCATAGTCGTCGCCCTAGCCTTTGCAGCCTGCCAGGCGTTTGCCCATCGAGGCCAGGGACGCTGCCATACGGCACTTGCCATTGCCTGCGCCATAGGAACCACCTATTCGAGCGGCGGCGGAATGCTGGTGTGGCCTTGCCTGATCGCGATGGAAGTGTGCACCCCCTTGACGCTCAACGGCCGCTGGGCCGTTGGCCGCCGGGCGCTCATGGAGCATGCCGCCTCATCGTGGAAACGGCTAGCCGCCTTGTTCTTCGTGGGCGGCTTCGCCATTGTTTACTACCTTCACGGCTTCACGCCTACAGACGGCACGGCCGCCGTTGGATTCGCCGCGCGTATCGCCAATGGCATCCTTTTCACCCTTGCGTTCCTCGGCGGCATCGTACCGGTCTATGCCGTAGCCATTGCCGTAGGCGTGATCCTGCTCCCCGTGCTCTTGTATATCGTCTACCGCTATCCGAAAATCAGACATCCCGGCGTCTTCTGGTTCACCATGGTTGAGTTCGGAACGATGCTCACGGCGGCTTTCTTCAGGTCAGAGGATCCGCACGCAGCGGTTTCAAGCCGTTATTGCATCGTCTCATGCTCTGTTTTCGCGGGGCTGCTTTTTCTTGCCCTCGAGCAATGCCCGCTTCCACGAAAACTCGCCCAATGGGGAATCCGGCTGACCACGGCTGGCGTCATCCTCTACACGACCGCGTTTCTCGTGCTCGGTGCCCCGCTCTTCGCCGCTCGCAACGAGCTGATGCGCCGCAACATCCTCACATGGCCAGCCCACACAGAGGGTCTGCGCAGCGACAACCCCAGAACCGACAGCGCGTATCTGCGCAAATGCGTCGAGCGTGGAGTCTACAATCCCATGGCAGTTCTAAAGCCAGGTGAAACACCTCCCGCGAAGCCAGCCCCCTGGCTGAAGTGAAACGCGAGCCTGAGCTCGCGAATCAGAACTACCTGCAATTCAAACCCAGAACACCAACCATGGACATGCCCACAAGATCGTATTCTAACCATATTCCGCAAGGTTCCCTACAGCAAGCCAATCCTGATTCGCGGGCCCTGCCACGCACCAATCTTGATTCGCGGGCTCTGCCTCGCCCCAGTCTTGATTCGCGGGCTCTGCCTCGCCCCAGTCCTGATTCGCGGGCCCAGCCCATCCACAGTCCTGATTCGCGGGCTCAGCCACGCCCCAATCTCGATTCGCGGGCTCTGCCACGCGTAAAATACTATCGCCGCTATCATGCATACGACTATTCGCGCGGCGCTTCGCTATTCATCACGATCGTGACCGAGCCACGCCACATGCTCTTTGGCCGCGTTAAGGACGCGGCGGTGGAACTGACCCCGCTTGGCAAGATCATTTCGGAGTCGATTGCCGCAATACCGCGATTCAACCCTGCGATCTCGCTCTTTGAACGGGTGGTAATGCCGGATCACGTTCACTTCAACATTCACCTCGCCGCCAACCTGGACGAACCGCTCAAGATCCTTGGCGCGGCAATCAGAAAGTTCAAGACATACACTACGACAATGGCCCGCCGGCTGCTCGGGGTTGGTTCGATTTGGCAACAGGGCTACCACGACTACCTGCTGCTTTCGGAGAGATTCATTTCCTCTACCGGGCGGTATATACGATACAATCCGCTAAAGTACGAGTTGCGCCACAACCAACCAGCCTTCCTGCATCTCCACGAACCCGTGGTTTCACCACGTTTCGACCCCTCCGACTACTGGAAGGCAATAGGAGAGCTCTCACTTCTTGCCCCGGAAAACAAGCTTCTCTCGCTACGCGTCTCGCGCCGCGTCACCGACCACGCCCGCGTGGTAAGACGCATGCTAGACGCGGCAAACGCCGGATACACCATCTTGAGCGGCTTCATAAGCCCCGGCGAAGTGGCTGTGAGAAACGCGCTCCTCTCAACGCCTGGCGCAAGGCTGATTCACATGCTGCCCAACCAGATCGCCCACGATCACAAGCCCGACAGCCGATTCCTTGAGCCGATACGCGAACGACGCCTCCTTGAAATCGGTCGCGGCAACGAAGATGTGGATTTCGCCCGCGCGGCCTGCCTCGACCTCAACGACGAAATCGTGAGGATAGCCCTCGCCGGCGAAGGCCTCTCGATATACTGGCGGCCTGACGGACCACACCGTCTAAACCCGCAGCAAATTCCTAATCAAGACACCCCAGCCTGATTCGCAGCATGATGCTCCGCCCCAGAAACCCAGTCCCTGGATGAGGCGATGACATCATAGACTTACGGAAAATGAAGTTCAGCCCATGGGACCAATGATATGGATATAGGGTCCCCTCTTTTACGAACCGATGTATGGTCATACAGCCCCATGCGCTCCAACTGCTCAAGAGCTTTACTCGCGTCATCAAGATGAGTTACTTCATAGCGCAGCCCTTCCTTGTGTTGTGGCCAGGCAAGGAGATTGACACGCAACGACTCGCTTCGCTCTTGTATTTGCGACCAAAACAACAAAGTGTATGTCAAGCAAAAAGCGGCACAACCAAAGGCAACAGGTATCGACAGACGTTTCAAGATACTGGCATTAGCCCTGATCAACGAGAAGACCAAGCCTAACAGCGACGCATAGAGACACGCCACTATGATATAGTACCTATAACACAGTCCGGCATACGGACTCTCGGCCCTGAAATTCACACCGGCCACGTCACAGGCAAGCAGAAAAAGAACGAAGAAAAACACAGGTCGCATCAGCTTGGGCAATTGTGCAAAACGTACCGTAACAAATACGAGAACCGCTATGACCATGCTTCCGGCAACAATCGCTATTGGATACACAAGGAAAGGATTCCCAAGGAATGCCACTACATACAACATCTTATCCCATACAGGTGTGGCTGCAGAACGCAGTTCCACATCGCCAGGGCTATAACCATTCATGTAAAAAGCAGAAGCCGCTACAACGATTGCAATGCACCCTAAGATAGCTCCACATATCCGCAATGTCTTTACCCTTTGGGCAATCTGCCTGATCAATCCGTTCCATGTAGTCTGAAGACCAACATGCGGATCGTCATGCGGAGGCAAAAACAACATCAACGTGAAGACAGCAAAGATTGCAAGCCCCTGTACACTTGTCAATGACGCAACTACCGCACATACCCATGCCGCGACACGACACAATAGATGACTTCTAAAGTGAAAACATATGATTGCAAGAAATGCCCACATTATAACCCCAAGATTCTGAAGCGCCGTCAAAGCCCAGAACGCATTCTCGAAATTGTGTAGCGAGAACAACAACCAGCCACATGCAAAAACTAACGGCAATCCAAGACTACGACCAAACTGCCTTACATAGAGGAAACAGAAACAGACAAATATGACTATCAGCTGCATACTACCGAGAAACATACATACCTTGAAATTCACCTTGCCGCTCAATGCAACCATACCCTCAATAAAGAGACGTACCGTCACAATCCTATGCTGGTTGTGAAGGGCGAACAACTGCTTCAAGCGTTCCGCAGGAGAAAGACAAACATACCTAATTATCGCATCATAGTCATCCCAGAACGGAACGTTCGCTGCGATCATGCCGAGAGCACAAAAAAACAACGCTACAGGTATCAACAGCATTATAGCCACGCAGAAACGACCAATCCCCCCGATGCGTTTCAGGTGACACAGGCAGATTAACGGCAACACAGTAAGCCCCGCCAACACACAGGCGATTCCAATGATTTTCAACAAAATCAGCATTTATGCGCTTTCCCTGGCTTCCTTGACAAAACGATATCCTGCAACCGCTTTTGCCAACTGGGCGTGCCGAAATAGACGAGCGTCCCGACGAAGTAGTTGTGTGGGTATTTCTCCTTGAGACATGGAAGATGCCGATATAGTCTCTCGGTAGCCCGACTGCCGGAATGGTGGCAACACTTCACGGGATGGACAAAAGACCTGATTCCATATTTGACCTTCGCCGCCGCGCAGAAGTCCTCCACGTACAGATCGAACTCCAGCCGTTCATCAAACCGCAATCCGTACTTCGCTATCAGCGAGGAGTGTACCATCAGGCAACAGCAATCGAAAGCCTCAACTTCTGTCGCCCTTGTAATGCACTTCCCCACGTGCCATTCCCCTCCATCGCCGCTACGCCCCCTCTCAGTCATGTTGCCGTAAATGACTTGCTTCCCGAATCCCGCGAAGCCGCGCCGCACGGCGCCGACTACGCCATGCAACGTCATGCGATCCAGTCCATCAAGGAGAGGCACGATATCTTCCCTTAGCTCAAAATCCTCGTGGCAGAAGATCAGCCACGCATCGTGCGCATAGTCGTAGCCGTCAAGAAATCGGTTGTAACAGATGGGAATCGATTCGTTCTTCGCCCGGTTGTCAATCCTCACATGCCCAAGCGAAGCCGCACATGGATTGTCGGCAATACATTTTTCATACAATCCCGCATCTCTTGATACGCATATGGCTATACCATCCACGCTCTTTACGCCTCCCCTGGAGAGTATGTCTCGTACCCTAGCTTGCAAAGCTCATCCTTGTAGAAGTAACATGTGGTCGGACTGTGAATGCCAAACGGAATGTGTTGATATTTCCGAAGGTCGACGATCCCCAGGATGTCCATGGCTGCAAACCTTCGTGCCTGCGAAGCCCACGGCAGACGATACTTGAGCCTATGCAATGGATTCCAGCGTGAACGCACACTGTAGAACCAGTCCTCCTCCGCGTTCCACTTGAACCATCGGCTGGCACGCGCCCCCCATCTGGCCCATTCCCTGCATGTAGCCACACAATACCTGTGAGAGCGAAGCGAGAATCCTCCGTTCAGGCAATCCTTGAGCAGCAAATCGGCTACGTATTGCCGGGGCAGATCTCGTACGAAAGGCGCTCCGATGTAATCCCACTTCCCAAGGAAATCATCAAGATTGTCTCGTATCGGAAATCCGTCATCCTGGATCGTCAGGCAATATGGCGTTTCAAAATACTTGTACAGATTATTCAGGCAATCACGGGAAAGCGAAAGGACATCTCCTCTCTTGAGATCTGGCGACATCTTTATCGAGACATCTTCTGGATAGCGTGCCTTCAGCGCCGCCATCGGCTCGGTCTCCTTGTCTGTTATTATGGCAACCGGCAATCGTCCCAGCACCTTCCATGTATGCAGAATCGGGAATTCGTTGACATAGAACATCTCTTCATCGGGCTGAAAGGAATGGATCAGCAAAGTCACCTGACCGCGCCATCTTGAAGGCTGAAAGGCCATCTTGCGCAACCCTTCGAGATTTCGCTTCTCCCATTCATACAGCCATTTCCGGCAGAATACAGCCTCTTCCTTGCCGATCATTGCCTTATGCCTACATCAGTTTTGCCCAGCTAGGAGGGAGATTCTTCAACACCTCAATGTGTCCAAACCGCTTGGGCTCTGGAACCGTTGCAAGCGTCTTCACCCACGCCGCCATCTTCGCGATGCCCTCGTCTAGCGGCACGTTGTGGATGAGGTCGCCGAACACGCGCTTCACCTTCTCGTGGCTCGAATAGGCAGTGACGACCTCGTTCCGCGCGTCAAGGTGCTGAATCGCGGACGACTCCGCCCCCATTGCCTTGCATACCGTAGTCGCTAACTCGTTCACGGTCCAGGGCTTGTCCGCACCAATGTTGTATACCTGGTTCCAGGTGTCAGGGCGCTCAATGCACGCGGCGATTACCGGCGCAACGTCATCAATGTAGCTGAATGCGCGCACCTGTTCGCCGTCGCCAAAGATCGTCAGCGGCTTGCCGGTGAGGATCTGACGCATGAAGATGCCGATTACGTTCCGATAGGGATCCCCGATATTCTGGTGTTCGCCATAGACGTTGTGCGGACGGAAGATCACGTAATCGAGGCCGAACATTTCCTTGGTCTCCTTCAGGTCGAGTTCCATCGCGTACTTCGAGATGCCGTATGGATCCTCGGGCTGCGGCGTCAGCTCCTCCACCATCGGGGTCTGGTTCCTTCCGTAGACCGCGATCGACGACGTAAACACAAAACACTTCACGGAGCCGGAATTGACTGCCGCATTCACCAGGTTAACGCTCCCCACCAGATTGTTCTGATAGTTGAAGTTCTTGATGAAATGGCTCAGGCCCTCTGCCGCATAGGCGGCGAGGTGAAACACGTATGTGAACTTCTCCCGCTCAAATAGTTCGTCCACGAGCGCCACATCCTGCACGGAACCCTTCACGAACTCCGCGCCCGCAGGAATATTCTCGACAAACCCACCCGACAGATCGTCCAGGACGATGACACGATATCCCGCCTTGACGAGCCACTTCGCCACATGGGATCCAATAAAGCCGGCACCGCCGGTCACAAGCACGTTTCTCATCATAATACTCCTTCTCGTTTTGCTAGATGTTTCCTCTGATCGTCGACAGCAATTCCTTCAGACTGCGACGCCGAAGAATGATCTTGAAGAGTTCTCTATCAGACATCTTGCGCATAGTCTGTATGCGTCTACGCTCTGCCTTTATTTCGGGTAACAGTTTCTTCAGTTCAGCCCTTGCCCACCGATGTGCGCGCCAATCCATGCCTCGGCCCCGTAACAACCGGGACCAGGACTGGACAAAACACGCAAGACCAAACATCATCGCCACCGTGCACCGCCCCCACGCTCCAAAGCAGGTGAGATATGAAAAACGAAGATTCCTGTAGAACTTCCTAAGTACATCCTCGCGCGTATAGAACCGGCCCATCGTAGCGCAATGGGCGTGGTCTACTATCGGCGTTGGGACATACCAAACTTCCCATCCCGCAAGCCATACGCGGTGGCAGAAGTTGACCTCTTCGTAATAGGTGTGGAAGAAATCGTAGAACGGAACGTTTCGCCCAGTCGACTCCACAACGCCCCGCCTAATCATAAACATTGCGCCGTATGCCGCAAAACACTTTCTTGCGGACTTCGCTACAGGATCGTCAGCGGGTGCCAGCCATCCGTCGACCGTGTTGTTTCCAAGGTAGGTGAGGAACGCCCCGCATCCGTTGAGTCTGCCGTCAACGCCTGGCTGCCCGTTCTTTATGATAAGGGTTCCCTGCGCTATGCCGGCCTTTGGATGCGAATCCATGAAATCCAGCATGGCAGTAAACGGTTCCTCATGAAAGACGATGTCCGTGTTGACAAGGACCAGAAACTCTTTCGTACAGAGGGGATAGCCGAAATTGTTCGCCCCGGCAAATCCCCTGTTCTCCGGCACTACCGCAAACTTGACGCCGTATTGCGCAAACTCCTCCGCCACCTTGCGCGTCTCCTCATCGCCTGCCGCATCATCCACAAGCACGGTCTCGGGAAGATGTCCATCGAACGCGGCAACAAGCGAACCAAGGCTACGGCGCACCAGATCGGCGTTCTTATACGCCGTCATCAATACAGAAATCCTACTGATCGTGCCTTCGTGCATGTGGACTATTATAGCATATCAGCTGTTTGCCCGACCGACAGCCTACGCATTCGCATAAGAAGATGCCCACATATCAACAAAGTAAGAGTGATGCTGCAGGCCAGCAGCCACCAGACGAAATACTCCAACCGGGCCACATGGAGCGACTCCAGCCACGACACCGCGCTTTCCGGGAGAATGCCATGAAAAGCCGCGTAACCGGTACAGACGACTAGCCAACCCGTCTCTAGCAGTAGATACGGTACATAATACCAAAGGAAGGAGAATCGCCCGGCGGAAGTTTCGTAGCTCAGGAAAGCAGACGTCGTGATGCTGAGGGTCTGGCGCAGCGTGTACAGGGCCAACAGCGGCCAGCATGACGCATACTCAGACCACAGCGGAACAAGCGACAGGATACCCCTCCCGAAAATGGCGTATATCGCCGTGACCGCGAGTCCCGAGAGGAAAGTGCCGCCCAACAGCTTCCACAGCAGCCTTTCCGACTCTATCCCCTTCACCCTCGCCTCTGCAACGTAAGGGAAGACAACCGTCACGAGTGACAGCCCGACGAAGGTAGCGACATCGGCCAGCCGCGAGATCATGTAAAATGCCGCCGAATCGAACTCCGTCAACCGCTGGCGGATCAGCAGCATCTGCCATGCGCCCATCAGCGACACTACCGTCAGGTTGATGGCCACCGGGACGGCATACCGCAGCATGGCACGCATATCCGCCCGCCCCAGCGGGACGGCGGTGACACCGCGCCCAAGCTCCTTGCGTAAGGCGAACCACGATACGCCGATGGTCGTGGCAGGCGCCGCCAGCTGTCCGAGCAGATAACCGGAAAGCGCGCGAAAGGGCATCGCGACGAGCATCACTACAAGCCGTACCGGCGCGGAAAGCGCCGTCACCACGGATAGTGCCTTGAAGCGTTTCAGCCCCTGAAGGGCATTGCCGAACACGGAGGAAAGCGGCGTCGCAAGCCCGGCGCAGATCAACAGGATGCCAAGGCTCCCCTCTGGCACGCGCAGGCGCTCGAAGAAAAACGGAAAGACAAACCGCACTGCCAGTGCTACCAGGACGCACGAACCGATAGACCCGTAGAAAGCCATCTGAATCAGGCGCTTGACCTTACCGTATTCTCCTTGCGTCGCATAGATGGTCAGCCAACGCGAGAATGGGATGACGAGGATGGCCAGTGGCAACCCTATCGTACCAGCCATCTGAAGCAGCGGCAAGGCCGCCCCCAGCTCGCTTTGCGGCACGTAGCGTGGAACCAGCCACAGGCCGATGAAGGCCTGGATCGCGTCTCCCGTGCGGCAGGCAATGAAGATCAGCAGCGAATACCACCAGAAATCGCCGAGGCGCATTTGAAGACGTGACAGAATGCTCATACACCATCCCCGGTTCTCTTCAAGGCCTCAAAGGATTTTATACCATGAAAGCCGAACGGTAGATCCTTGGGAGGCGGGATGGGCACTATGGCATCCCAGGAAAAGCGCAAGGATTCGCGATTCGTCGCAAGACGGAACGTACGGCGGTAGGTCCGGTCGTGAAGAGGCAGGAACTGCGTGTAGAAAATGTCCTCCGAGGAATTCACGCACTTCCCCATGGAATGGTACTTCTCGTTCCACAACTTCGCCGCCGCTTCGCAGATGCGCCGCGAACGCAGCGAAAAGCCGCCGTTCTGCGTCCAGCAGTTGAGAGTGCGGCACACGAGATTCTTCCACCACGCGTTCCGCACGTAAGGCGCGCCGATGAAGTCATACCGCCCCACAAAATCCTCCAGTCCCCGCCGAAGCGGGTAGCCGTCGTTCTGGACGACAAGCACATATGGCGTCGTGAAGCGCGTATGCAGCCTGGAGTTGCAGTCGATGCTCATCGTATGGATGTCGCCCGGGACAAGCGATGGCTCTACCTGGACATCCACGTTGGGGTGCTCGGCAACGAAGGCGTCAACGCATGGCTGGCGCTCGTTGACGACCAGCACCGTCTTCAGCGAGCCGCACCGCCGCCACGTTTCCTCGATGGCGTGCCGCACACCGGCGAAGGCGGTCTCGTACCCATCCCTTTCCCGGAAATGGTAGGCAAGCACCGTCACCGCGGCGTTGATCGTCCCATGCCGTCCGAACGGCTCTACGTCTGCCGGCAAGGCGACCTTGCCGCCCAAGGCGTCAAACGAAAAGCGAAACGCCTCGCGCTCGGAGGGGAATCGGAACCTGAACCACGTGGACGGAAGCAGCTTGAGCAGCGTGGTGTAGTAGAAGTCCTCGCCCAGATGGCGACAGTCCTCCTTGAAGACATGGCGGAAGAACGAGTACCACTTGCGCGACGCGTATTCGCATAGCCGACGCGACCGAAGCGAGAAGCCGCCATTGAACGAACCCAGCCCCAGGGCGTAGCACACCTTCCGCTTCCAGCCGTCGCTGATGATGGGCGCGCCCCAGAAATCAAACTTCCCGACGAACTCCTCCAATCCCGAACGGGTCGGATAGCCGTCATCCTGTATGATCAGCACATACGGCGTGGAGAATCGCGTGTAGAGCCTCTTGATGCAATCCAGCGACATCGTCTGGACGCTGCCCGGCACGAGCGACTCCTCGATCTGCAGCTCTACGTTCGGGTGCGCGGAGACAAACGCCTCCACCTCCGCAAACCGATGGCTCGCCACAATGACGGTCTTCAGTTCGCCGCAATGCTTCCAGGTCCTCTCGATTGACGCGACGATCCTGGAAAACGCCTCCGCCTCCCGTCCGGGGAACGGGAAGGTGTAGATCAGAATCGTGACCTCCGAGTCAACCATGTCCCAAACTAGCCAAGCCCCTTTCAGTAGGCTTCAAGATCGTATGCCAGATACGGCATCAAGCTGCATTCAAGCGTGTCCATTGGCATGCGATTATACCACAAACTTGCTCAAAGTTGAATGGCGCAATTTTGAATGCGCATTGCCGCCGCAGGGGCAGTGTGGTATCATATGGGCATGAAAGCCCTCATTCCAGCGGCGGGACACGGCACAAGGTTCCTGCCTGTGACGCGCGTCGTGCCCAAGGAGATGCTCCCCGTGGGCGCGAAACCCGCCATCCAGCTGATCGTGGAGGAGGCCCTGGCCGCCGGCGCCGACGAGGTGGCGATCGTCATCTCCGAAGAGAAGGAGATCATCCGCCGCTACTTCGAGGGCGACCCGGAACTCTCGGCCCGCATACGATGGACATACCAGACGGAGCAGAAGGGCCTCGGCCACGCTGTCCTGCAGGGCGCCACCCTGCTCGCCAGCGAAAAGGAACCGATCCTCGTGCTCCTCGGCGACGCGCTCGTCTCCGGCGAGGCGCCGTCCGCCGCCATGGTGGACATCTCCCGCGCGCATGGCGGCGCGTCCGTGGTCGGCCTCGAGGAGGTGCCCATGGAGAAGGTCTCGCGCTACGGCATCGTCAAGGGAGAAGAGGCGGGCGAACGCATCTGGAAGCTCACGGACCTCGTCGAGAAGCCTGCGCCAGAAGCCGCCCCGTCCCGCCTCGCCATCGCCGGCCGCTATCTGCTGGATCCCGCCATCTTCGGCCTGCTCGCCACGCAGACGCCCGGACACGGCGGCGAGATCCAGCTCACGGACTCCATCCGCCGCCTGCTCGCCGAGAAGCCCGTCTACGGCTACCGCTACCCCGGCCGGCGGCACGACATCGGCAACCCCGCCGGCTACCTCGAAACCCTGGAGGCATTCAAATGCTGATCAAGACCACATCCTATGCCCGAGCCGGACTGCTCGGCAACCCGTCAGACGGATATTTCGGCAAGACGATCTCGTTCGCCTTCTCCAACTTCTCCGCCGAGCTGACCATGTACGAGACCCCCGAGCTGGGCTTCGTGCCCGGCGAGGTTGACGACGCCACCTTCAACTCCCCGGACGAACTGCTGAGGGACATACAGCTCTTCGGATACTACGGCGGCATCCGCCTCATGAAGGCCGTCGCCAAGCTCTTCTTCCTCTACTGCCGCGACCACGGGATCGAGATTCCGCAGAAGAACTTCACCGTCCGCTACTCGTCCAACATCCCGCGCCTGGTGGGTCTCTCGGGCTCGTCTGCCATCTGCACCGCCATGCTCAAGGCGCTCCAGCTGTTCTACGGCGTGGAGGTTCCCCTTGAGTACGCGCCCACCCTCTGCCTGGAGGCCGAGCGCGACGAGCTGGGCATCCAGTGCGGACTGCAGGACCGCGTGATCCAGATGTACGAGGGCTGCGTGTTCATGGACTTCGAGAAGGCGCTGGTGGAATCCACGGGCCATGGCCGCTACGAACGCCTCGACCCTGCGCTCCTGCCTAACCTCTACATCGCCTACGACCCACAGCGCGCCGAGATATCCGGCACCTACCACAAGAAGCTCCGCGTGCTGTTCGAGGAGAAGAAGCCCGACATCCTCGCCGCCATGAGCGAGTTCGCCGACATCGCCCAGCGCGGGCGCGACGCCCTGCTCGCCGGCCGCCCGGGCGACCTCCCCGCGCTCGTCAACGCCAACTTCGACCTGCGCGACCGCATCTTCAACGTCGCCCCGGCCAACCGCCGCATGGTCATGACCGCACGTTCCGCCGGCGCCTCGGCCAAGTTCGCCGGCTCGGGCGGCGCGATCGTGGGCACATACGAGGACGAGGCGCAGTTCTCGCGCCTCGCCAGCGCCCTCGCCGGCATCGGCTGCCAGACGCTCAAGCCGACGATCCGCTGACCGCGCTATTCGCCAAAGCGGTAGGAGTAGATGTCGGCGTCCTTCATGTCGAAGAAGAGCACGATCGGCCTGCCGGCGAGTGCCGCGACGTCGGTTCCGCCCTTCCACGCCATCGCCAGGTCGATCTCGTCGCCATAGACCTCCTTTGCGTCGCCGAGGGCGAAGCCGGGCAGGGGCGCTCCCGACGCGTCGCGTATCTCGCAGCGGATGAACCCCGCCCCGGACGTCGATGCGTTCAGCAGCAGGCGCGTCGCCTTGCCGCCCGGTGCGGCGGAGAAGGTGAGCGGCTTCGTCGTCACCGTGCCGCCCTTCCACGGCGCGTTCGCCGACACGAACCCGTCGAGGCGGATCGTCATACGCCTCAGCCGGTTCGGCGACGACTTTGCGTAGTAGTTCTCCGTGGAGTAGAGGGATATCTCCTCGGGGCAGCCGGCGATCGCGGACTTCGTGAGGACGTATCCCCAAGCGGTCATGTTGTTACGGTTGATCCACCGCTCGTGCTGGAGGCCGGGCCGCAGGAACGCCTCGCTCCAGCGTTTGAAGCGAGCGCCGTCGCGGCTGGACATGAACACGCCGTCCGACACGCCGGGGATTCCGCCCGCGCCCGTCTCGTCATACACGGAGCAGCGTCCTTCCGTGAACCTCTTCGGGAATCCCACGTAGAGTCCCGGCACGCGGTCGTAGGGCTGGATCGCGTTCGTGTACAGCTGGTCGTTCGGCGAGTCCGTGTCGTACGTCACCCATTGGGGATCGCTCCATTTCAGGAAGTCCGGCGAGGTCGCCCACTGGATGCCGCGCAACATCTTGCCGTCCGGTCCCTTCCAGAACGTGCGGTAGTACGTCACATAGCAGCCACGCACCTTGTCCCAGAACACGATGTTCTGCGAGTCGAACGCCCCCTTAGTGATGAGGGGTTTCTCGCCCATCCGCCGCCAGCGGATGCCGTCGTCCGACAGGAACCCGAAGAGTCCGCTCCCCATCCCGGCCACGG
>JAEEGL011236752.1_pt1 | contig 15250 bp, 7 predicted proteins | sample 9134231 | NCBI WGS metagenome assembly JAEEGL01 (sample SAMN16246548, study PRJNA631951) | gut metagenome | biome: gut microbiome; feature: rumen; material: fiber-attached | host: Bos | place: Iran: Karaj | collected 2018-10 | reverse complement strand
TAGAAAAGATATATCAAGATCGAAAAGCCATGGATGTTAAAAACTATTGTGACATCCCTCCATATTATTTAATTATTACTGATAATTATCATATGTATCGTGATATTGAAATAATTAATGATATTTTACATCAACCAACAAATATTGGTTTTGGTCTTATGATTATGAGTCCAAAATTACAAAATTTACCTAGTGAATGTAAAAACTTCATTAATGTTAACCCTGATATCTCAGGTATCTTTGAAAGTGAAATTAGTCAAGGTCATCAACAAGAATTTAAGACTGAGTTCTGTGATAAAGTTGATATTAATGAATGTATTAGAAGAATATCTAATATTCCTATTGAATTTAATGATGAAGAAAAACAATTACCAAAATCTATTTCTTTCTTAGAAATGTATGGTGTTGGTAAAATAGATCAATTAAATGTTTACAATAGATGGATGATGAACAATAGTCAAAAGAGTTTATCAGTTCCTGTTGGACTTGAAAAATCTGGTTCTTTATTAAAACTAGACTTACATGAAAAATATCATGGTCCACATGGGTTAATAGCTGGTATGACTGGTTCAGGTAAATCAGAATTTATTATTACATATATTTTATCGCTTGCTATTAACTTTAGTCCGTTAGACGTTAATTTCATCTTAATTGACTATAAAGGTGGTGGCTTAGCAGGAGCCTTTGAAAACCGTGAAACAGGTATTAGATTGCCACATCTTGCTGGTACTATTACAAACTTAGATGTTGCGGAAATGAATAGATCTCTTGCATCAATTCAATCAGAGTTAAGAAGAAGACAACAAATATTTAATGATGCTCGTGATAAATTAGGTGAGAGCACCGTAGATATTTATAAATATCAAAAGTTCTTTAAAGATGGTCAAGTTACTGAACCTGTACCACACTTATTCATTATTTCCGACGAGTTTGCGGAATTAAAGAGTCAACAACCTGAATTTATGGATCAATTAATATCAGCTGCTCGTATAGGTCGTTCTTTAGGTATTCACTTAATCCTTGCAACACAAAAACCTAGTGGTGTTGTTAATGATCAGATTTGGTCAAATACAAGATTCCGTGTCTGCTTAAAAGTTCAAGATAAGTCTGATTCAACAGAAATGATTAAACGTCCTGATGCAGCTTTACTTACTAATGCTGGTCGATTCTATTTACAAGTTGGTTACAATGAGTTGTTTGCCTTAGGTCAAGCTGCTTGGTGTGGAGCTCAATATGTACCAACAGAAAAGATAAGAAAGAAAGTTGACCAATCAATTAATATTATTGATAATATTGGAAATATATTAAGTACTAGTGATGATGAAGTAAAAGAAAAACACGAAAGTTTAGGTGAAGAATTAGGTAATATCCTAAAATACATTATTCAAATTAGTAAAGAGAATAATATTAAAACTAAACAATTATGGTTAGAGAAAATACTTCCAGATATTTATGTAGATAACTTAGTACAAAAATATGAATATCAACCTGAGAAATTTATTTTAAATCCAGTTATTGGTGAGTTTGATGATCCTAATAACCAAAGACAAGGTCTTGTTACTATTAATTTAACTAATGATGGTAATACAAGTATCTATGGTTCTGCTGGTTCAGGTAAAGAATTATTTGTAGGAACAATGATTTATTCCCTTATTACAACACATACACCAGATGAAGTTAATATTTATATCTTAGACTTTGGTGCTGGAACATTAGGTACATTTAGAAATATGCCTCATGTTGGTGATGTTGTAATGCCAACTGATGATGAAAAGATTGATAACTTATTCAAATTAATTGAAAATGAAGTAGCAAAGAGAAAGAAATTATTTGTTAACTACAATGGTGATTACCAATCATATGTAAGACGTAGTGGTAAAACAGTACCTTATATCTTACTATTCATTAATAACTATGATGCTTTCCAAGATAGTTTTGATTATGATGATCGTATTAATCAATTGACTCGTGATTGTGTTAAATATGGTATTATCATTATACCTACTATTAATACAACAAGTGGTATGCGATATAAACTTCGTCAAAACTTCAAATCAGATATTGTACTTCAATTTAATGATCAAGACGATTACTCAATTATTGTTGGTAACACTAGAAAGTTATATCCAAGTGCAATCTTTGGTAGAGGTTTAATTAAAACTGGTGATGGATTATTTGAATTCCAAACAGCTCATTCTTATAAAGATGAAGAATATCAAGATAAGATGGAAGAATTAGCTAAAGAATTAAATGCTAAATATCCTAATGGAGCTATTAAGGTTCCTGTAGTACCAAGAAATGTCTTAGTGGATGATATTGCTCCATATATTAAGAATTTACAAAATGTACCTGTTGGTATTAATAAAGCTACGATTGATGCAGAATACTTCAATGTTCGTGATAACTTTACAACACTTGTATCTGCTAGTGAAGTTGAAACTACAACGAACTTCATGAAAGGCTTTGTTAAAGTGTTATCTAAAGTACCTAATACTAATGTTGTAATCTTTGATACTGATGGTTTAATATCTAGTGAATATGATAAGAATGTATCTTATATTAAAGATAACTTTGATGGATACTTAAGTAAGATTATTGATGCAATAAAGATGCAATATGATAAATATGTTGCTGATGGTTATAATAATAAGAACTTAATTAATAATAAATCGATGGTAATTACAATCGTTGGCTTTGGTAAATTCTTATTACGTATTACACCAGAAAATAAAGCAAGTTTATTTGATTATTTAGAAAAGATCAAAGACTTACAAACATTTAGTTTCGTTCTTGTAGATATACCTGAATCTATGCGTAAGAATGAATATGAAAAATGGTATAAAGCTGCAATTGATGCTAACTATGGTATTTGGGTTGGTAATGGTGTTGCTGATCAAAATCTTATTAAGACGAATATTGGCTTTAAGAAAACAAATAATGAAGTTCTTAAAGGATATGGTGTCGTTGTTAAGAATACTAAGACTAACTTAGTTAACTTAGTAGGTGATATAGAGGAGAGTGGTGACGATGAATAACAAAGTATTAGTTACTGTTAATGTTCCATCTCTTGAAAAATCATTTGATATCTTTGTACCTGTAAATAGAAGAGTTCATAATGTCATTGCTCTAGTTAAAAAATCATTATTTGATATTTCTGGACATGCCTTTAATATGGAAAATACATACACTTTATATAATGCTGAAACAGGTGCTCCATATGATATGAACAGTTTAATAAGAGATACTGATATAAGAAATAATTCAAGACTTATATTATTGTAGAAAGACTAGAAATAGTCTTTCTTTTCTTATATAATAAAATTAAGGAGAGTTTATGGCACCAATATATGTTAAAACGGTATATAGTTTTTTATCTAGTACTATAACAATTGATGATTTAATTACTTTAGCTAAGAAAAATAATTATCAAGAATTATGTATTTGTGATGATAATATGTATGGCGTAATGGAATTTATAACAAAATGTAATTCTAATAATATTAAACCTATTGTTGGTGTTGATATAAATGACAATTTATTATTTTCTCTAAATTATAATGGTTATAAGAATTTAATGAACTTATCAACCATTAATAGTGAAAGAGAATTAGAACTTAATGATTATAAAAAATATAGTAAAGATTTAGTACTAGTATATAAAGATAATAGTGAAATAAATAATTTATTTGATACTAAATATTCATATCAAGAATTAAATATAAAAAAAGTATTATGTTTAGATGAAAGTGATGTTGAAACTCTTAAATATTTAAATATGTTAAGAGATAATAAAACTACTAAAGATGAATATGAATTTGATAAAGATGTATGTTTTATCGATGATAAAAAAGAATATGAATTTTATAGTTTATTTAATTTAGAATTACCAGAATATGAACTTAATTTACCTGATTATTCTAAATATAATGATACTAAGGGATTATCTAATGATGAATTCTTATATAATTTAGCGGTTAATGGACTTAAAAAAAGACTAAATAATAAAGTACCTAATAATTATAAAGATAGGCTATTATATGAACTTGATGTAATTAAGAAAATGGGTTTCTCTAATTATTTCTTAATCGTTTATGATTTTATTTTATATGCTAAAAAGAATAATATCTTAGTTGGTCCAGGAAGAGGATCTGCTTGTGGTAGTTTAGTTAGTTTCTCACTTGGAATAACGGATATTGACCCTATTAAATATGACTTACTATTTGAAAGATTTTTAAATATTGAACGTATTACGATGCCTGATATTGATACGGATTTTCCTGATAACAAGAGAGACTTAGTAATTGATTATTGTCGTAATAAATATGGTAGTAAGAAAATAGCAAGCATTATTACTTTTGATACCTTTGGTACAAAATCATCTATTCGTGATATGGGAAGAGTAATGAATGTACCACTCTATACAATTGATGAAATATGTAAGTTAATAGGTAACTCTAAAGATGATTTAAAAACTATTTATAAAGAAAACTCTAAGGTTAAAACCTTAGTAGACAATGATTTAAAACTCAAAAAACTATTTAAAGTAGCAAGTCGAATAACAGATAATCCAAGACACTCTTCGATTCATGCAGCTGGTATTGTAATGAGTGATAATGATTTATCTGATACTATACCTCTTGTCTTTAATAATGGAGGATATATTAGTTCATATGAAGCAATGTACTTAGAAGATTTAAAGTTACTTAAAATGGATTTTCTTGGTATTCGAAATTTATCAATTATTGATGAGTGTTTAAACTTAATTGGCAAATTAAAATTTAATGATATTCCTCTTGATGATAAGAAAACATATGAGTTATTTCAAAAAGGTGATACGAATGGTATTTTCCAATTTGAAAGTCCTGGTATGCAAAACTTTTTAAGAAAACTTTTACCAGTTGAATTTAAAGATATTTATAATGCTAATGCCATGTACAGACCTGGTCCTAGTGATAATATTCCATTATTCTTAGAAAGAAGAGAAAGAGGAAGAATCGAGTATATTGATGATAGTTTAAAAGATATATTATCTGATACTGAAGGAATAATCGTATACCAAGAACAAGTTATGTTAATTGCATCTAAGATGGCAGGTTTCTCATTAGGAAAAGCTGATATTTTAAGACGAGCTATTAGTAAAAAGAAATTAGATCTTATTAATAGTTTAAGAGAAGATTTTATTAATGGTTCAATTAATAATAAATATAGTAAAGAAGTTGCTAATAAAGTCTTTGATGATATTGTTAAGTTTGCTTCATATGGCTTTAATAAAAGCCATAGTGTAGCTTATTCTGTAGTATCTTATAAAATGGCTTACTTAAAAGCAAACTATCCAAAAGAATTTTATGTATCATTATTAAATAGTATTGGTAGTGATCAAAAAGTAGTTAATTATATTAAAGAAATGAAAAAGAAAGGTATTAAATTAATTAAACCAGATATTAATTTAAGTACTAATAATTGGATAATTAAGAATAATAGTATTGTCCTTCCTCTTAATATAATTAAAGGTATTAGTAACATCTTAGTAGGTAAAATACTAGAAGCTAGAGGAGATTCTTTTAAAGATATTTTTGATTTCTTTAGAAAGACTAATTTTGATAAAAAGAATTATGTATCGATTATTGATAGTGGTATCTTAGATTGTTTTAATTATACTAGAAGTTCATTATATGAATCCTTAGATAATTTAATTAATTATAGTAAACTATGTAATGATCTAGGATATGATTATGTCCTAAAACCAGAGATTAATAATATAGATGAATTTGATAGAATGGTATTAATTAATAAAGAGAAAGAATTATATGGTTTTTATTTAACCAATCATCCAGTTAGTTTCTATAAAGATAAATATGATAATATTATTGATCTATGTGATGTATCTAAATACTTTAATAAAACCATCGATACTTTAGTAATGGTTGATAAAAAAAGTATTATTAAGACTAAAGATAAAGAAGAAATGGCTTTTATAACAGCTAGTGATGAAATAGATACCATGGAATATGTTTTATTCCCAAAAGTGTATAGTGAATACACTAATTTGTCTAAAAATGACATAATTAAAGTAAATGGTAAAGTAGAAAGAAGAAATAAGTATCAAATTATTGTTAATAGTATCGAAAAATGTATATAATTAAGTAGGTGATAATAAATGGCAGTAGTAGAAATAAATTTTGGTAAAGCTGATAAAATAACTAATGAAATAAATAATACTGTTGAAGAAATGGTATCAATTAATTCAAGTGCTAAGGGTATTAGTGCTGATATATTTTCTAGTTACTCTAGTAGAACAATCGAATTAAATGATGCTATGAAGACAAGTATTAGTAATGCAGCCACTAATTGTGATACTTTATTATCTAGATTTAGTTATAGTATTAAATTATATAAAGATGCTTATGAAGAAAGTAAAAAAGTAGTTGAAGGTAAAATAAAAGAGCCAACTGGAAAACAAACTGTAAAAGAAAATCCTAAAACCAGTGATAATCCTCAAATACAATCAGATCTTCAAATAGCAGAAGAAAAAGAAGTTCAATTTAATATTGATGAGCTTAAATATAATGAAATAGTTGAAACAACAAAGTTTTATTATAATTATCCAGGTAATGTTAAAGAAGTTAGTAAACTAAGTTCTACTCAAGTAGGTAATTTATTAGTTAAAAATGGAGCTACTAAAAATGGTAGTATTTATAATGTTAATATTAATGGAACTAAGTATGGTTACAATGTTGATACTGGAGAAATATCTATTAATGGACAAAATAAAAGATTTTATTGCAATTTCTTTGCAAGAAATGATGCTACTTATGAGGATATAACAAATACGATTACGATATTAGCTGGACAAGGAGCTCTAGATGGTAAAGCTGGACCTACTAAAAAAGGTAACAGTTTATATGAAGGTGTTAAAACAAACAAAAGCAGTTTAGTAGTTGTTCCATATGGAACAGGTTATGGTCATACTACAGTCTTTATTCATGAAGGTATTAGTGCAGCTACAAGACTTGGTAACTTTATGGTAGGTGGGGCTAATAGAAAGATAACGAATAGTATTGTTGGATATTCTTTAGGTGGAATGGCTGCTTATCGAACAGTTGCTCAAAATAAAGGTTTATATAATAAAATCGTAGCTGTTAATAGTTTTATGCAAGCTGATATGGATAAAAATGGTGGTGATTGGTCGGCCTTTAATAACTGCGAAATAATAATGTTAGAAGCTGCTGGTGATAAATTCGTTGATGGAGCTATTGGAACATTAAAGAGATTAAAGAGAAATGGTATCAGTCTAGATAATGTTCATGTATATACTAACGATCGTACAATGATTAATTATTCTAAAAAATATTTAAGTGATAATAATATTAATGACTGGGGAGTTCATAATAGTGAATTAAAAGGATGGAGAACCCATAATTATGGTATTGAAATGATTAAGTCATCTGGTATTCTTAATTATTTATCTTAAGGAGGACGTATGGATTATTATGATGCTAAAAATAAAATAAATAAGATTAAGGATGCAACAGGAGATTATCAACAATCTATTAATAAAGTTCAAAGTGAATTATTAAATAAGTTAGAAAGTTTAAATAACATTAGTAAATCTATTAGTAGAGATATCAATCAAAAAGATATTGTAGGACTAAGTAGTGAAGCTCTTAATGCTATTAAAGGTAATATTAATTCAGCATTACAATTATCAGCTAATGCTTTATCAGCTTTATCAGAAGATGCCACAGAAGAAATAAAAAAGATAGTAAATAATTATAATAATAATATTGATCCTGAGAATCCAACACCAACTCTAGAATATGAAGAAATATCACTTGCTAGTGTAGCTGGAATTGGCGATTTTAGTGATGATGGTGGTTCATCTGGTGGTGGCGGAGGAGGTTATACTCCACCTAAAACTTTTGAAGAATATATATCAAGTTTAGGTACTGAGAATATAAATAGTAAAGATATTGATAATTGGGATAATATTGTAAGTGATTTCTTAAATCAATATGGGTTAATAGATACTATTGAATCAATTAAAATAGAAGGTAATAAAGTAATTATTAAATATAAAAATGGTAAAGAAGAAACAATCGAAAACGTTAAAAATATAGAAGAATTAGTAAGTAAAATAAAAAGTAATTTAGAATAAAGAAAAGGAATGTGAATATGAAAAAAACCAAATTAATCACAACCATCTGTCAAGATACTTGTAGTTATGATGAATTAAAAGAAATTATTAATGCTGGTACAGATGTTATTAGAGTTAATTTATCTTACGCTAATAAAGAATTCTGTGATAATATCATAGCTTCAGTAAGAAAACTAGAGTTAGAACTTAATAAACCAATTGGTATTATGTTAGATATTAATGGACCTAGTGTAAGACTTACTGATTTAAATGAAGAAGAAGTATTCTTAAAACTTGATAAGAAAGTAAAAATATATAATTATCCAGTACTATGTAATGATAATCAATTATGTACTAATACTGAGAATATTACATCATTATTAGATGTTGGCGATGTTTTAATGTTATCTGATGATGAAGTAGAAATGGTTGTACGTGAATTAACAAATGATTATTTATCTTGTCAAGTTATTAAAGAAGGATATATTCATAGTAGAGAAGAAATCCACTTAAAGAATAGAAACTTTAAACTACCATTCTTAGATAAAGATGACTATGATAGTATCATGTATTGTATCGAAAAGAAAATTGACTTTATGACCTTATCATGTGTTAACGATGAACAAGATGTATTATCTGTTTCTGATATGTTAATAGAGAATCATGATGATCATATTCAATTAATAAGTAAGATTGAAACTCAAGATGCTTTAGATAACTTAGAAAGTATTGTTAAAGCTAGTGATGGTGTTATGATTGATCGATCTGACTTATCACTTGAAGCAGAAATAGAGAAATTACCTTTATACCAAAAAACTATTTTAAGTATGGCTAGAAAATATGAAAAAACAGGCATTATAGCTTCTGATATGTTAATGGATATAACAGAGTCAACAAGACCTGAAAGAAGCTTAGTAATCGATATTTATAATGCTGTACTTGATAATTGTGATGCTATTCTATTATCAGGAAGAACTGATAAAGGAGAATTTCCTATTGAAACAATTAGTATGATGAATAAAATACTTGAAAGTGCTGAAGAAGATTTTGATTATTTAGATAACTTATCACAAACCATAAGAGATACTAAACAAGATATTACATCTAGTATTGCATATTCAGTAGTTGATTCATCAATAAGATTAAAAACAAAAGCTATTATTGCTAATACTAATTCTGGTTATACAGCAAAGAAAATAAGTTACTTTAGACCAATATGTCCAATAATAGGTTTATCTCCTAATATTGAGACTGTTAGAACCTTGACCTTAACTTATGGTGTTATTCCTATTATTTCAGATGAGTGTAAAACAACAGATCAAATTGTTAAGATGTGTGCTAAGAAAGCCACAGAAGCTTTAGGCTTATTACCACAAGATATTGTCGTAATAACAGGAGGTTTCCCCGTTAGTTCTAAGAATACTAATTTCATGAAAATAGAAGTTATTGAATAACTTCTTTTTTTTATTTTAAATTTATTATATAATTTATACTAGGTGATACTATGAAAGATAAGGGATTTACTTTAGTAGAATTATTAGCAGCTATGGTAATATTAGCTTTATTAATTTTTATTGGTACCATGACTGTATCTAATATTTTTGATAATACTAAAGATAATTATTATAAATCTTTAGAAAATACCCTTAGTATCGCGGGTAATGAATATTTTAATGATAATCGAGAAGATAGACCGATTGATGATTATAACTTTGTAGATATGGAAACTTTAGTTGATCATGAATACATGGATGAATTAACAACTTATGATGGTAAAGATAAGTGTAGTAACGAAACAGGAGTTTATATTTATAATGAAAACTCTGAGAATAAATATGAAGTATGCCTAGTTTGTGGAGATTATAAAAGTGAAGGAACTTACTGTAATGGAACAAAGATAGGAACAATTCATATAACAGGTAACATTAATGATAAGAATGGACCAACTTATAATCCACTTTTATCTTACTCAGGAACAAGATGGATAAATGCAAGTAACATCTGGATACATTTTAGTCTAGTAGATGAAGGTGTTCATGTATCAAAATATACTATCTATAACGCGAATGGAAATAGTACTGTTGGTGACTGTACCGCATCAGGAAACAAATGTTCAATGAAATTCCAAAAAACAGGAAGTTATTATGTAGAAGCATTTGATGGAAACAATAAGGTAGGCAATAGAAAATACTTTAATGTAAAACTTGATAATACCCCACCTACAATGGATTTAAAGAATTTAGATACTGAATTCTTATTAGACAATGATAATATCGTATACGACTATGAGAATGAAGTAATAAATGTAAATGATGATAATGGATATAAAGAGGTTAAATATACCCTTATAAGATATAATCCTAATGGTAATGAAGATATAGTAAGGGATAAAGATATTAAAGACTTAGACTTTAAGATAAAAGAATCATTACAAAGTGGTAAATATGATTTATATATTACGGTAACCGATTTTGCAGGTAATAAAGCTATTCAAAAGAATACCCATATTACTTTCTATATAAAATATAATGTTGATTTACAATATTTTGATAATAAAGATAATAAACATGATGCAGGTAGAATAAAAGTATATACTTATGGCAAATATACTAATTTACCAGGAAAAGTAATGGTAAATGCTAATCCTCAAGAAGTAAGTTGGTACTTAAATGCTAATATGGTTGGTAATATTACAACAGCTGAATCGCAAGTAGAGAAGACTGGATACCATGTGTTATATGGTAAAGAAGCTAAGTTTAAAGCAACCTTAGGCGCAAAATGTAATAATCTTACTTATAATGCTAGTAATCAACAGTTAGCAACAATACCTAATGATGAGAAAGGTAAATATCGATTAGTAGTTTATTATGGTGGACAAATATTAGCTAATGAAGCTAAAGATGCTAAAACATATACCGTTATAGCAATGTTAAATCCTGGATATACATGGGATGATGGAACGACAAAAGCTAAAGCTCTTCAATGTACTATTAAACCATATCCGGTTGATTTTAATCCAAATACTAATCCTTGTAAACCAAATCTTGTATATAATGCATCTACCAAGTTTTTAACGACTACGGGAACGTGTGGTGGAATAAATGATTATGCTTCTAATTTAGCTGGAGAACAAGGAAAAATTAGTTGTATTGGAAATAAAGTGACTACTAAAGAAGCAGGTGCTGTATATAGCCCAACAACTGGTTTTAATGCAGGTAGTTATCCTGTAACATATCACTTAACAAGTTCAAATTTCGTATGGGCAGATGGTACAACAGGGGATAGAACATATACTTGTAAAATAAAACCTTTCAAAGTAGCTATTCCAAGTAATCCATGCAAACAAGGACTTATTTATAATGGTGATAAGCAATATTTATTAAATATTATGGATGATGGCGGAGAACAAAAATTTGGCATATGGCATCAAATGGGGGGTACCTATGGAGACTATGCCCGTTCAATGGCGATTGATGATGTTAATGATATGAAGTTAGATTATAGAATAGAAGGTGATTATTATGGTACAGAGGCATCTGATAATTATCCTATAATGTTTATATTATCTAATAATGATGAAGTAAATAATTATACATGGTCAGATGGATCAACGGGTACGAAAATATATGTTTGTGAAATTAAACCATATCCAATATCTGTACCAACTAATCCATGTAAGCAAGGACTCGTATATAATGGTAATTACCAAGATTTAACAACCACAAAAGATTGCGGTTCAGGAGGTGGCGGTACATCTATTGGCGGTGGTGGTGGAGCAACAGGTAGCGGAAACTTTGCCTGTATCAATTTTGAAAACTATCATGGGCAATTTGGAAATTATTCTCCGACATCAGCAAAAAATGCTGGTGAATATCCTGTAACATATCGATTGTTATCTCCCAATGTTTCATGGCCAGATGGATCAACTGATAGTAAAACTTATATTTGTAAAATAGAAGCTAAAAGAGATGCCACGGTAGGTAGTTGTAATACAAGTGCAAAAGCAAATGGTAGTGATATTCTTATTAGTGGTGGAAAACATGTAACATATAGTAAGACAACATCAACAACAGCAGGTGATAATGTAATAACAATAAAAGCAGATGATAATTATGCATTTAGTGATGGACAAACAACTAAAAAGAAAACGTGCAACGTTAAATCGCCTTGTACATGGCAATGGAAAGAAACGGGTACAGATTGGAATCTATCTAGTTGTACTAATACTGATGATGGCAGGGTAAGATATGTATGTTCAACGTATACAGGAGCACCTTGGAAAGCTAAAGTTACTATCATTTGTGATTATTCACCATATCCATATGAAAATGGACTAGGTTCTTATGATAATTATCAAGATGCAAGTAATCAATGTAGTAATGGACAAAAAATATGTAATGAAGATTGTGGCTCAGGCCATGTAAAAAGTTGTAATTGTAGTGTAACAGGAGTAACAAAATATAAGCGTGTTAAATCTGAATATGTATGCGAATAAAAAAGACTAGAAATAGTCTTTTTTTATTATAAAAATAATATTTTACATAAAGGGGTTGTCTTTAAATTTTAAAGTGTTATAATCTTATCGGAAAGGGTGATTTATGAATAATTTTAAGTTTTATGTACAAGAACTTAGAAAGATATTTATGAATAATCATGACTATATGATAGATGCTCTTGATGAATCTATAAATGATCATGAAACGCCTAAATATCTAATCCCCGAGAAAGTGTCTGTAGTTAAGGCAAGAAGAGCTAGAAAACCACTTGTTATAAGTGTAGGACGTAGTTCTCCTGCTTATGATTACTTTATTACTGAATTTAGAGGTAATAAACTTTCAGAAGATGGATATGGTAATGTTCTAGTACCTGAAAATGATTATTATGCATCATCAAAAACTCGATAAAAGTGCTTTTTAGCACTTTTTTTGTTATATTAAAAATGATATAATTATAATTGGTGAATAATATGAATAAAAACATAATTAATGAGATTGCAAAAGAATTAAGTATAGGGGAATGGCAAGTAGAGGTAGTATTAAAATTACTAAGTGAAGGTAATACTGTACCTTTTATTGCAAGATATCGTAAGGAAGCCACAGGGGCTCTTGATGAAGAGATTATAAGAAAGATTAATGAAACTTATGAATATCAAGTTAACCTATTAAAAAGAAAAGAAGATGTAATTAGATTAATAGATGAAAAAGGATTATTAACAGAAGAATTAAAACAAGAAATACTTGCTGCAACAAAACTTGTAGAAGTAGAAGATTTATATCGACCATATAAAGAGAAAAAGAAAACTAAGGCAACAGAAGCCATTAAAGCAGGTCTTGAACCTCTTGCTAAAGATTGTATGAAGCTTCTTGATTTTGATTTTGATACTAAAGCCAAAGAATATATTAATGATATGGTCAAAACAGTTGATGAAGTAAGACTTGGAACCATGTATATTATTGCTGAAGTAATAAGTGATAATGCGAATTTCCGTAAATGGATAAGAAGTTATGTATTCAATAATGCAACACTTATTTCTAAGAAGAAAAAGAATGCAGTAGACGAAAAAGATTTATATAAGAATTATTATGATTTTGGTGAGAGAGTAAAAGGAATTAAGAGTTATAGAGTACTTGCTATAAATCGTGGTGAGAATGAAAAGATTCTTACAGTTACTCTTGATTATCCAATAGAAAAAGTAATTGAATATTTACAAAATAAAATTATTAAGAAACATGTTAGTTATGAACAATTACTTATTGATGCTATTAAAGATAGTTTAGATAGATTAATACTACCTAGTATCGAGCGTGAAATTAGAAGTGAAATAACTGATATTGCTAGTGATGTTGCAATAGATAATTTTGCTAAGAATTTAGAAGCACTATTAATGACACCACCATTAAAAGAAAAAACAATACTTGCACTTGATCCAGCTTATAGAACAGGATGTAAGTTAGCAGTTCTTGATAAGAATGGAAATCCTCTTGAGATTGCGGTAATTTATCCAACACCACCAATGAATAAAATATTGGAAAGTAAAAAAATAGTTCTCGAACTAATTAATAAATATCATGTTGATGTAGTAGCAATTGGTAATGGAACAGCATCAAGGGAGAGTGAAGCCTTTATTGCAGATACTATTAAGGATGTTGGTTTCCCAGTATCCTATGTTATGGTTAATGAAGCAGGAGCATCTGTTTACTCAGCATCACCTCTTGGTATAGAAGAATTTCCTGATTTAACAGTTGAAAAGCGAAGTGCTATAAGTATTGGAAGACGACTTCAAGACTCTTTATCAGAACTAGTTAAGATTGATCCTAAAAGTATTGGTGTGGGTTTATATCAACATGATGTTAAAGAAAAAGAATTATCTGATACACTTGATTTCACTGTTACTAAAGCAGTTAATAAAGTTGGAGTAAATATTAATACAGCATCGCCTTCCTTACTTAAATATGTATCAGGACTTAATAAAAGAAGTATTGAAGGAATAATTAATTATCGACTTGAAAAACATGGAATTAATAATCGTAATGAATTAAAGAAAATAAATGGAATTAGTGATAAAGTTTATGAACAATCAGTAGGTTTCTTAAGAATAGTTAATGGTGATAATCCTCTTGATAAAACAAGTATTCATCCAGATAATTATGCTGATGCTGAAAAGATATTATCTAAATTGGGTTTAACTCATAATGATATTGGTAAAGATATTATGATCGAGAAATTAAATGAAGTTAACTTAGATAGTATTCGAGAAGAAGTTGGTCTTGATAAATATACTTTTGATGATATTATTGAGGATTTTAGAAAACCTAATAGAGATCCACGTGATGAAGCACCTAAACCAATATTAAAAAGTGACGTTCTAACTATTGATGATGTAACAATTGGTATGGAACTTACTGGTACCGTACGTAATGTTGTTGATTTTGGATTATTCATTGATATTGGACTTCATAATGATGGACTTGCTCACATAAGTCATTTATCAAAAAGTTTTGTTAAACATCCAAGTGACTTGTTTCAAGTAGGAGATATAGTTACATGTTATGTAATTGATATTGATAAAAAGAATGAAAAAGTAAGTTTAAGCTTACTAAAGGAGGATAAGAATGG
>JAEEGL010635404.1_pt1 | contig 15250 bp, 11 predicted proteins | sample 9134231 | NCBI WGS metagenome assembly JAEEGL01 (sample SAMN16246548, study PRJNA631951) | gut metagenome | biome: gut microbiome; feature: rumen; material: fiber-attached | host: Bos | place: Iran: Karaj | collected 2018-10 | reverse complement strand
AGCAACATCAACTTCCGCTACCGTCAATGGGACGTGGCGTTACAGATCAATGGTGCTTTCGGGCACAAGATCTACAACGGCACGGCGTTGACCTATATGAACATGAATAGTCTGCCAGGCTATAATGTCCTGACCGATGCTCCCGGGCGCAACATCAAGGACCAGACCGCCACCGACTACTGGCTGGAGCGTGGCGACTACGCCCATTTTGATTACTTGACGCTGGGATGGAACGTGCCGCTGAGTGAAAAGACTCGGCGCTCTATCAGCAACCTGCGTCTGGCACTCACCGTCAATGACTTGGGTACCATCACGAGTTATTCAGGTCTTACTCCCATGATCAACAGTTCGACGGCTGGCGGCACACTGGGCGTTGATGACAAGAACGTATATCCCGTCACCCGTTCCTATTACTTGGGCGTTACCATCACCTTCTAAAAAAGAGTCACGATCATGAAACGCTATATCACTCATCTACTGTTGTTGACCATCCTTCTTCCGTTGATCTCCTGTAACAAGTTTCTTGAGGATGACCCCACCGACCGCGTCCTTATGGACGAGGCTTACGAGAATGTCAATGACCTGTGGCTCAATGCGCTGGGTAGTATATACAAGAACATTGGCGGCAGCAGTTCTTCCCAGGGTCTGCAAGGCACAGCGCGTGGCGTGTGGGACCTGAACACGTTCTCGACCGATGAGGCCATCATCCCCACGCGAGGAGCCGACTGGTATGACGGCGGCATCTGGCAAAACCTGTTCTTGCACCGCTTCGGCAACGTGGATTTTACGGGCGACACCTGGAATTACCTGTTCAAGCAGGTATTGGTGTGTAACCGTGCTCTGGAGCGCATTGATGCGTTCTCGGTGAAGCATCCTGCCGAGGATGTCACCGCCCTGCGGGCCGAGGCGCGGGCATTGAGGGCCATGTTCCTGTTCTATGCCATGGATCTTTATGGGCGTGTGCCGCTGTTCAAGGACACCAGCCCCACGGCCCAGGAACTGAAGTTGCAGCAGCGCTCGACGGCTTTCCACCACATTGTTGACGAACTGCAGGCCGCTGTGCATGACCTTCCTGTCGACCGTAGCCCACGACCGGGAACCTATTATGGCCGCATGACGGCTCCGGTGGCCGATTTCCTGTTGGCTAAGCTGCTGCTCAATGCCGAGGTCTATGCCGACGATGACTGGACCGACGATATCCGCCCCAATGCGACATCCATGATGTGGACTGTGGATGGCAAACAGATGAACACTTGGAAGGCGGTCATCTATTATTGTGATCTGCTGGGTGTCTATGGCTACACATTGGCACCGAGTTTTAACGACAACTTCAGTATCAACAACGATGAGTCGCCCGAGTTGATTTTCACCATACCGATGGATATCTACAACTACTCTAACCGCTTCACTCAGCAGTTCCGTTCCCTGCACTATAACCATGCAGCGGCATTGGGACTGAATGGCGAGAATGGCCCCTGCGCGACGATCGAGGCGATGCGCGCTTTCGGTTACGGCGAGGAGGACAGTGATAACCGTCTGTATTGGACCTATTACATCGATGAGGTTCATCATGCCAAGACCTCCGATCCCGTTCTGCTCGATGATGGCACGCCGCTGGTTTATTACCCGCTGGAGGCGCACCTTGACGTGTCGGGTACTCCCTACGAGAAGACTGCTGGCGCACGCATGTACAAATATGAGATTGACCTGGCGTCGATGAGCGACGGCCAGTTGCGGCGCAACGATATCGTGCTATTCCGCTATGCCGACGTGCTGCTGATGCAATGTGAGGCGATGTTGCGTGACGGCAAGGCTGGTGCCGAGGCCGACGCCCTGCTCAATGCCGTGCGCTCCCGAGCCGATATGGAGCCTCGTCCTGCTACTCTTGACAATGTGCTTGAGGAGCGTTTGCTGGAATTGGCATGGGAAGGCTGGCGTCGCAATGACCTGATTCGCTTCGGCCAGTTCACCCGTCCCTATACCGATCGCCCACAACTTGATGCCGATGTGAAGGGTTATACCCTCGTGTTCCCCATCCCTGGTGAGACACTCACGGCAAGTGGCAGTACTCAAAATCCTGGATATTGATGAAGGACGAAACGAAATACATAGAACGTCTGGAAGCGCATGATGTCAAGCCGACGGCGATGCGCATCCTGCTGCTGCGCACCATGATGGCGCATGAAGATGCCTTCTCGCTGCAGAGCCTGGAGGATGAGCTCGATACGGTAGACAAGTCCACGATCTATCGCACCATCACCCTGTTCCTGACCCATCACCTCATCCATGCTATTGACGACGGCACGGGCATGTTCAAGTATGCCGTGTGCAGCCCCGACTGCCACTGCGGTGAGGACGATGGCACTATCGATCACATGCATGCCCATTTCTACTGCGAGAAGTGTGGCAAGACCTTCTGCCTGCAGACAACCCAGGTGCCCCTGGTCGCCCTGCCGGGCAACTTCCAGGTCCACAGCATCAACTATGTGCTCAAGGGCCTGTGCCCCGAGTGCTGTTCTAGTTAGAAGTTAGGAGTTGGCTTCTCTAGACAATCTAGAATAAAAATGGAAAAACAATGAAAAAGGTGACGCGCTGGTTGCGCAACATATTGATCTTCTTTTTCGCCTCGACGATACTGTCGGTGGTGATTTTGAAGTATGTCCCCGTGTATATCACCCCGCTGATGCTCATCCGCGCTGTCGAGGCGATGGCCGACGGCAAGGAGCCTGCCATCCACCACCGCTGGGTGCCGCTCGAGCAGATCAACCACAACCTGCCGCAGGCTGTCATGGCAAGCGAGGACAACCTGTTCCTGAAACATAGCGGCTTTGACCTGGAGCAGATCCAGAAGGCCCAGCTCGAGGCCCAGGAGGGCAAGCGCCAGCGCGGAGCCAGCACCATCAGCCAGCAGACGGCACGCAACGTCTTCCTGTGGCAGAATCGTTCATGGCTGCGCAAGGGCCTGGAGGCCTATTTCACTTTCCTGATAGAGAAAATTTGGGGCAAGGAGCGCATCATGGAGGTCTATCTCAATTCCATCGAGATGGGCAAGGGCATCTATGGTGCCGATGCCGTCGCCCGCATCAATTTCAACACCACGCCCGACAAACTCACCAAGGACCAGTGTGCCTATATCGCTGTATCGCTGCCCAACCCGTTGAAGCGCGACAGTGCCCACCCGACGTCCCGAATGCGCAAGATGCACAACACCGTTCTCAAGCGCATGAAGCAGATCGATCAGTTCCCCAAAGACGTCTGCGCCCGCTGAGGACATCAAATAACGGAAATCAAACAACCTAAACAACAATTAATTATAAAGAGTTGTTTGGGTTGTTATTTGTTGTTCATGTTGTTTGATTAAAAAAAGTTGTTTGAAAAATTCTGTTGTTTGACGGGGACGTTACAGTGTGCAGAAGAATGTGACTAGGAACGGTACCGAGAAATCGACGAGGAAACCATGGAACAGCGACAGGATGACGAACTCCTGACCGCTGGTGCGCGTGATGATGGGCAGGGTAGTGTCCATCGTCGTGGCGCCGCCACACGAGATAGGGGAGAGGGGACCGAAATACCTGACCAGCAGCGGTGCTCCCAGCAGGGTGAAGACCTCGCGGATGATGTTAGCCAGCAGGGCTATGGTACCCAGTTCGGGCCCACGGTATTGTGTGATGAGGATGCTTGACAATGAGTAATAGCCAAATCCCGAGCCCACGGCGAGGCAGTCGGTCAGGCTGCGATGTGGCATCCCCAGCGACACGATGGCTGTCGCAGCGAGGGTGCCCACGATCGTCATCAAGGGCAGCAGCATCAGACGAGGATCCAATCGGGTGAACGATTTCATTAGCGTGGTGTTGTTACCCACAGTAATGCCCACGCAGAACAACAGTGCATACAGGGTCCAGACACTGACGTTGCCAAAGGCGTTCAGGTCGGGCAACCAGTGCATCACGCCGCAGACGATACCCAGGATAAAAAAGCCCACGATGATGAGACTTCCTTTCATGACCCGCCTCCTTTCTTTTTGCCCTTGACCCATTGCCAGAGTGCCCACGAGAACAGTATGGTGCCCGCCAGCCCCGCCAATGACAGCCACAGGGCTTCCAGCCCTAACGTGGTGATGCCGCCGATGACCTGTGGGTTCTCGCCCACCTCGACTCCCAGGAAGAACAGCAGCAACCAGATGAGCACCGTCACCAGGTTAGGCACAATCCGCAACTGCCGCTTCCTCATCAGGAAACCGACAGCCATTCCACTCAATATGATGGCAACAAACTTGAGCATATTCTGGCGCAAAGATAATGCGTTTTAGGCTTAAAGTCATGAGTTTTCTGCTTTTAGTTTTGGTTTTCGGTGATTAGTTGGTAATTTTGCACATCTAAACAAAAGACGATTTGTGTATGAAACAGATTTTTGTATTACTAACGTTGGCACTTGCCATCTGTGGGTGTCAACCCCAGGCATCTAAGAGTGACAATACTGCAACCGAAACTGCTGTAAATCAGACTCCTGATCCCGAAGTTGTGAAGCAACGCGTTCAAGAGATTTACAGCGAGGTGTTCAAGGTCTATAACGAGGAGGACTCGCTCCGCAATCTGGACATCCAGATGGAGAATGGCGTGTTTGAGCATCGTAATGAGTTCAATAAAAGCTTCTGCAGTGAGGAGTGGAACAGTTTGCTCGCCAAGGTTAATGAGATTGATAGTTTGAACCATGAGGGTGAGTTGGGCTTCTGGGAAGCCGACTACTGGATTATGGGACAGGATTGGCACGAACTCTCGGTGAGTGACGTTCATGTAGTCTCGGTTGATGACACAGTCGCTGTTGTTGAACTCAATCTCCACAACTGTGGCAATACGATTCCCGTGAAGTTGAATATGGCATGCGAGAATGGCAAATGGCAGATTGACAACTTTATCGATGTCGCCAATGACTTGGATTGGAAGTCCAGTATGCAGCAATATATTGAGGAAGAAACAACCAAGGGTAAGAGATGAAAAGGATATTACTCTCGTTAGTGGTAGCGATGTGTTGTGCTGTGATGATGGCGGTGCCTGCCAAGCCCGTCCCCTTTACCCATGTCCAGAGCGACGGCTCGACGGTGACGCTGGTCATGCGCGGTGGTGAGTTCAACCACTCGTTGATGACGATGGACAACCTGACGGTCGCTCAGTCCGGCAACGGTGACTATTGCTACACCGTTGGCGGCGTGGTCAGCGATGTGATTGCCCATGACAAGGGTAGCCGTGGCATTGAGGAACAGGCATTTGTCATTGCCTATCGTGACAAGATGGCGCTGGGCGCTGGAGCCCGTCGTACGCCCCGTCGCACCGACGAGAACACGTCTCCCCAGGTGCCCACGATGGGCTCTCCTCGCATTCCCATCATCCTGGTGAATTATACCGATGTGAAGTTTAAGGACGAGAATCCTGTCGCCACCTTCCAGAACCAGTTCAACGAGAAGGAGTACAGCTGCCTGCACTACTTCGAGACCCAGTCGCGTGGGCAGTTCTCGCCGCGCTTCGACATCCTGGGTCCCGTGAACCTGCCGCATGACCGAACATTCTATGGCAATAACATTCGGGTCTTTGGCGAGGAGGTTGATGCTCAATTGGGCACGATGATCTATGATGCCTGTGTCGGGCTGCCCAATGTGGACTTTTCTGACTATGACAATGACGGTGACGGCATTGTTGATGTTGTGGTCGTGCTCTATGCCGGAGTGGGCGAGGCTCAGGCCTATCGCACGGTGCCTGAATCGGTTTGGCCCTGCCAGTGGGATATGCAGGAGGCCTATGACTGGACTTGCAGCACCACCGGTCCCTTCCAGCTCAATGGCGTGACGATTAACAAGTTTGCCGTGTTCAATGAATTGGAAGGTCCCTATGATAGCAGCACTTTGATCGACGGTGTGGGTACCTTCTGTCACGAGTTCGGCCACTGTCTGGGCTTGCCTGACTTCTATCCCACCAATGGCGGCAACTATTTCGGAATGAGCAGCTGGGATATCATGGACAATGGTTGTTATCTGGGTGGCGGACATCGCCCCGCGGGTTATACCTCCTATGAACGGCACTTCATGGGCTGGATGGACCTCATCGACCCCACGGTAAACACGCATTATGATTTGGCACCGCTCAACACCGACGAGGGAACAGCCGTCAAGGTGACCAATGATGCCAACCCCGACGAATACTACCTGCTGGAATATCGTGTCAAGTCAGGATGGGACGAGTTCTTGCCTGGCGAGGGTATCATGATCCTGCATGTGGACTATAACCAGGCGGCGTGGGACAACAACATGCCCAACAACATCGGCTCGCACCAGCGCATGACGATTATCCCCGCCGACAACAGCCTGATGGGTTACAACATGAGCACTGACCTGTGGCCGCAAGGCGATAACAACAGCCTTACCAACACGTCCACACCTGCTGCTACCGTCTATACTGGAGGATTGATGAACAAGCCCATCACCGAGATGGTCATCGCCGACGGCAAGGCTGGTTTCTGGTATATGAAACGCCTGCTCGGTGACGTCAATGATGATGGTGAAGTGAATATTGCCGACGTCAATGCCCTCATCGACGGCATCCTCTCCAATCACAAGACCGACGTGATGGACGTGAATGGCGACGGCGAGGTAAACATCGCCGACGTCAATGCCCTCATCGATATTATCCTTACCTGAAATTGATTAATGAAATGAGCCCAAGAACGCATATAGAGTTGGTGAAGTCTCGTGGATGGCTTCTGCTTTTGTTACTGACGATGTCCATGGGGAGGATGTCAGCAGCTGTAGTCGATGATGCGGTTGCTCGTGCTGTCGCGTCAGATTTCATGCAGTCACAAATCGGCAAACCGTTATTGTCAGATGGTGGCAACCTGCAACTGGTTTACACTGAGCCGTCTATCGCCTTGCCGGGCGCGGCTGACTACTATGTGTTTAACGGTGTGGATGGTTTCCTCATTGTTGCTGGCGATGACCGATCGGATGTTGTCCTGGGCTATGGAGAGGGTGCTCTGGACCTGAATAATTTGCCTTGTGGCATGCAGTGGTTGCTGGATGAATATAGAACTCGGATGGAGTGGCTGCACACTCATCCTGAAGTTGATATAAAGAAAAGTGAGGCATCTCCATCCTCAGTTGTTGAACCCCTGCTTACTTGTCGTTGGGGTCAACAAGATCCTTTCCGTGATCAATGTCCGACCATTAATGGAAAACACTGCAATACGGGATGTGTGGCGACTGCTATGGCACAGGTGATGTATTATTGGAAGCATCCATCTAAAGCGCCAGAACTGGATGGTTACAGAACTACCACTGAGAAAATTGAGGTTGCTGCCCTGCCGTCAGTACCACTGGCTTGGGATGATATGCTGGACCGTTATTCTTCAGGTACATATAGTGAGAGTCAGGGTGCTGCAGTGGCGACGCTAATGCGTTATTGCGGTCAGTCGTGCAAGACTGATTATGGCATTGCCAGCAGTAGCGCTTGGATTGTTGATCAATTGGCTGGAATGAAGAAGTTTGGGTATGATCCCAATGCATCCCTTGTTGATCGTCTTGATTACAATGAGGAAGAATGGAGGTCTATGATGCTTGAGGACTTGTACGACGGTTATCCGATCATTTGCTCTGGCTCAGGTCCTGCCGGCTCTCACAACTTTGTAGTCGACGGTTACGATGGCAGTAAGTTCCACATCAATTGGGGTTGGTATGGCAGTAGTGATGGTTACTTCGCCTTGGATGGTTTCTTAGATTACAACAATAGTCGGCAGATGCTTCATAGGTTATGTCCTGACGAGAGCAGATTTGGTTATAACTTTATGAAAGATGGTGTCTATTACAAGAAGATAGGCGAGGATAGTGTTATGGTAGTCTGCAATAAAGAAACTGGTAATACTTATAGCGGCTCTGTTTTCATACCTGATACGGTCTATTTCGGTGGGTTGCCTTATCTTGTTACACAGATTGGCGACCAAGCTTTTATGGGGTGTACGGGCTTAACGAGTGTAAGGTTGCCAGATAGTCTGAGTAGTATTGGAACTCAAGCTTTTATGGGGTGTACGGGCTTAACGTGTTTAAGGTTGCCAAATGAGTTGAACCGGATAGAAGACAAGGCTTTTGCCGGATGTGGCAGTTTTGAACGTCTTGACCTTCCCGATTTGGAGTCTTGGATGGCGATTGATATTCAAGGGAGCGAATCAAACCCGATGGCATATGCCCGCAAGATTTATTTCGACGGAATAGAGATGTCACATGAGTTTGAGTTTCCTGATGGCATCACACGGATTCCTGCTAATGCTTTCCGAAATTGTAACATTATAACTAGTGTGTCTTTCCCATCGAGTATAGTAAAAATAGGTGCTGATGCCTTTGCTGATTGTAAAAGCTTGAAGAAAATCGTCATACAGAATCTTGCTGCTTGGTGCAGAATTGATTTTGAAAACTATGGTTCTAATCCGATGAGTAACTCCTTATCATCGAGTATGTGGGATATGGAGGAAATAGCTGTTTATAACGATGGACATCCTGTCACCCAGTTGGAGATTCCTGAAGGAATTACTACGATTTCTGATTTTGCTTTTATAGGTGCGCCATTTGAAAACGTCACATTTCCAAGCTCATTAGTATCGATAGGCGCGAACGCTTTTAGCTGTGTACCAATTAGGCAAGTAATTTTTCCAAGCAATTTAATATCGATAGGCGCATACGCTTTTAGCCATGTGCCATTGGTCAATGTTGAATTTCCCCCAAACTTGACTACAATCGGTGAAGGTGCATTTACCGAATGCGCGTTGGTTGAGTTGACTTTGCCAGAAGGCTTGGTGGAGTTAGGCAAAGAAGCCTTCTGTAATTGCTGTTATTTGGAAAAGGTGCATATTGGAGCTGGATTAGAGGTTATTCCTGAGTGTGTATTCCTGTTTTGTTTTAGATTATCTGAAGTCTACTTACCTCCTACGGTTAAACAAATTCGACGTCGTGCATTTGCATTTTGCGGGAATTTAACAACGATGCCGATAATTGATTCTGTAGAAGTCATTGAGGCTTCCGCTTTTAGTGATTCAGGGATTTCATACCTGAAAACAGGGAATACTCTGACGACTATAGGAGATTATGCTTTTTCATCTTGTGTTGATCTGACCGAGGTCGTTCTCGATAATCAGGTGACATCATTGGGCACAGAGGCTTTTTCAGATGATTATTCCTTGCAAACGCTGGTGGTAGGGGATGGAGTTCATGTTATTCCGAAGTCATTATGTTCGTATTGCGATGATTTGAAAAGTGTTACGCTCGGGAAAAGGGTAGATACTGTAGAACAAGGTGCTTTTAAAGGGTGTTCGCTAATAAGTACAATCACTTGCAAGGCTAAAGTGCCACCAATCATGAGCGGGTCAAATAGTTCAAATTCATATTTCCATTCCTCGGTTTTCAATAATGCGACTCTGTATGTGCCTCGTCGCTCGCTTGACGCCTATAGGTCTGCTCCGATCTGGAAGAACTTCCAAAACATTGTGGGAGTGGACATGGTGATTATCCCTGGTGATGTGAATGATGATGAAGAGGTGAATGTTGCCGATGTCAATGCCCTCATCGACACAATCCTGAGCGGTGGCTATCAGGAAGATATGGACCTGAACAGCGACGGCGAGGTGAATGTCGCTGACGTCAATGCCCTCATCGACCTCATCCTGAAAGGATAAGTCACCTTTCCTATCAGTGTCATCTTCAAGTAATTAACTCTTCTCAAACGGCAATTGTGGTCTGAAGAAGATAATCATTCTAAATACATCTCTTCAATGACAGTACGGGTTCTATCGGCTGGGAGGGTTCTGGTGATGCGATAAGCGAGGCGGAATCATCAGCTAGTGCCCCTATTGCGGGGTTTTGCCCGCAGTTTAGATAGGCTGACGCATTGTGTTTTCTTTACGTGAATTATCGCGAATTGATCATGAATTAATTAATGATCAATTAACGGTAATTATATGTAAAAAAACGAGTGCGTCAGCCTCTTAATAACCTTAGCGCCTTAGCGTGAGGCATAGTTACGCGGATGCCCCAAAAAAGTTTTTTGATTTCTTGCGAGCGTTAGCGAGCAACCCAATAAAAAGGTTGTTCTTGTTGTTCAACGTTGTTCTTGTTGTTTGACAACCGAGTGCGGATGCACCCAAAACCTTAGCGTCTTAGCGCCTTAGCGTGAGGCACAAGTCAGAAGGCAGTTCACAGTTTTTCTTAATATTTCTTGCTTTTTATTAAATTTTAGTTTATATTTGCGGCATCCTTTTGGCAAGGACTACCTAATTATTATTTGTACCTAATTATTTAAAATTTTGGATGATTATGAGTTACTTGAATGTTTTTCTTGTGGCTGCCTGTGCCCTTTTATCGTGGCTGAGGCGGCAGCTGCTGTTGTCGTTACCGCGGTCGTTACCGCGTGTGACTGTCCTGTTTGTGTCATTGCTGATGGCAATGTCATCGGTTCTTACTTCATGCGACAAGTCAGATGAGCCGACGCTAAAAGTCGATTACTTTTTTTCCATTTCTTCCAATCCGCCTGAGTATGCACCGGTGCCGAAATCTGAGATGGTATATAAAGTCACAAAGGTCATGATGGACTCGATCCGCAAGGTGTATCCCAAAATCAATACCGAGGGTAATGATGCGGCTGTGCTTTTCGTGTGTGGCAATGTGTATCATCGCTACCTACAAGAGCACCCCGATGCGGCAAAGTATTTTTTCTGCCAGGCGAAACTCAACCGTGGCGATATGAGAGGTACTGTAGTGGTCAGTTACCGAACGATAAGTTGCTTTAATTTCTGAGTTATCAAGAAAAAGTGTATATTTGTAGCCATAAATAATACTAAAGTCTACCATTATGAATAAAATAACTACATTATTGATGACAGCCCTGGTGGCGATAGCACCGATGGTGTCATTGGCGTCCCCAATAGATGCGCTAACGGCCCGCGAGACGGCTTCACGTTTCCTCGGCGAATCTGGTGTCGGCAGCCGAATGAAGGCTCCCGCCAGCCCTGCTGACCTGAGGCTGGTTTACCAAGAGCCGTCCGAGGTGTCGCCACTCGTGGCCGACTACTTTGTCTTTGACACTGGAGGTGGCTTCGTCATCGTCTCGGGTGACGATCGTGCCGAGGCTGTCCTGGCCTACGGTGACGCCACTCTCGACATGAATGATCTGCCCTGCAACCTGCAATGGATGCTCGACCACTACAAGCAGCAGATGGAGTGGCTATTCAATCACGAGGGGGCACAAGTGGGCCGTATGGCACCTGCACCGTCGACTGTCATCACCCCGTTGCTCCATTGCACGTGGAGCCAGGGCACGCCCTACAATGACCTCTGCCCGATCAATAAGGGTGCGCATTGTGCGACGGGCTGCATCGCCACGGCGATGGCCCAGGTGATGTATTACTGGAAATATCCCGACGAATTGCCCGACCTGCCGGCTTATGTCGCCCATTTCAACAATATCTATGTGCCTGCGTTGCCTGGCACTCATCTGGACTGGGACAATATGCTCGATGCCTACGGCAATATGCCTTATACCCAAGAGCAGGGCGAAGCGGTAGCCACGCTGATGCGCTATTGTGGACAGGCGACGAATATGGAATATGGCACCGATGGCAGTGGCTCGGGAACATGGAACCAGATGGCGGGTATGCAGGTGTTCGGTTACAGCATGGGCGCCCTGCTTGTCCATCGCGATGACTATGGCGCCGACACTTGGCGTGGGATGATGCTCGAGGATTTGTCCAACGGCATTCCGATACTATACACCGGCATGGGCGATGCGGGTGGTCACGCCTATGTCGTGGATGGCTATGACGGATACAGGTTCCATATCAATTGGGGCTGGGAAGGCTCTGGCAACAACTACTTTGCCCTCGATGCCTTTGATGTCGGCGGCATGTCATTTTCTTGGGACCAGAGAATGTCTTGGCATCTCAATCCGCCTGAGTATGATTATCATGGGACTTATGACTTTGAGGTGGATGGCTTGTGCTACAAGATCAATGGCAGCGAAGCCGCTGTTATCAACCGCTCGCCCCAGTGCAATTCCTATCATGGCGCCGTGAGCATCCCCGAGCGTGTGACCAGCGGGGGCAAGACCTATGAGGTCACTGCCATTGCCTATGATGCCTTCAGGGACTGCTCGAGGCTGACGTCAGTTACCTTGCCGTCGACCATCAAGCACATCGGCAAGTATGCTTTCAAGAACTGCACACGCCTGGCGAGCTTGACCTTGCCGGGTAGTATCGAGACGATTGATTTCGGTGCTTTCAATGGCTGTATAGGCTTGACCACGCTCACCCTGAGCGACGGTATCAAGAGCATTGGCAATTATGCCTTTGTCAGTTGTATCCGTCTCAAGCGCTTGGTAGTTCCCAACAGTGTGGAGTCGATTGGCGTAGCAGCATTTATGGACTGCCCGCAGTTGACCACTTTGATGATTGGTGACGGCACTAAACTCATTGGGGAAGAGGCTTTTGCCTTGTGCGACAACCTGAGCGAGGTGACCATCGGCAACGGAACCGAGGTCATCGGTGGCTGGACTTTTTATGGTTGCCATAACTTGAAGAAGGTTACGATGGGCGAGATGGTGGATTCCATCGGTTCCATGGCTTTCACTGGTTGCGGGTCCATTGAACGGTTTGTCATGATGCCAGAGTTACCGCCGCTGGTGGCAGGTGAGGAGACTTTCGACCCTGCCAATTTCTCGACGGCGACATTGGTAGTGAGGAAAGAGATGCGCGATAACTACATCTGTGACGAGATATGGACAAAGTTTGAACGCATCGTCAATCTCGAGGATGAGATGATTCCTGGCGATGTGAATGGCGACTTTGAGGTCAACATTGCCGATGTGAATGCCGTCATCGACGCCATCCTGGGCGGTGGTGGCAAGGTGTCACCCTTTGACGTCAATGGCGACAACGAGGTCAATATCGCCGATGTCAACGCTGTCATCGACTTGATTCTCAAGTGATTGTCAGCAACCATTTCAAGGACTTATTCAAGCTCAAGTTCAATAAGCATCAACTCTTAATGGCGGTGTGTCATAATTGCAACACAGTAATATAACCGTGCTATCGCACGGGAACCTTTAGCTCGGCGAAGCCAAATTAAACAAATTAATTATAAAATTTTTATTAATATAAATAAAATATTAATTTTAATTTATAAATTTGTTTAATTTCCCGCCCGTAGGGCGGTTATAATTCTAGCAATTGATTTATGACACAACCTCATCAGTACTTTATTATCGTTGTGCTCTAGTTATTATAGAGATAATTGGTGGACGAGATTCAGCAGGTCGCGATCGATGGGCTTGTCACGACGGATGGCCTTGGAGAAGGGCACGTAGACGATCCTCTCGTCATCATCACCGATCATGATGTTGCGTTGACCTTCCATCAGGGCGTCGATGGCTGCTGCACCCATGCGCGAGGCGAGGATACGGTCTTGGGCCGTTGGGTTGCCACCACGTTGCAGGTGTCCCAGGATGGTCACCCTCACGTTGTACTGCGGGTATTCCTTGCGGACCCTCTCGGCAAGGCCCATGGCACCGCCTGTCACAGGACTCTCGGCGACGAGGACGATCGATGAACCCTTGCTCTTGCGGAAACCGCTCTCAATCAACTCGGCCAACTGGTCAACCTCGGTGGATATCTCGGGAATGATAGCGGCCTCGGCACCTGTGGCAATGGCGCCGTTCAAGGCGAGGAATCCCGATTCACGTCCCATCACCTCGATAAAGAACAGGCGTTCATGGCTGCTGGCGGTGTCACGGATGCGGTCCACGCACCACATGATGGTGTTCAGCGCCGTGTCATAGCCGATGGTGTGGTCGGTGCCTGACAAGTCATTGTCGATGGTGCCAGGCAAGCCGACGATGGGGAAGTCATGCTCGCTGGCAAACAGTCGGGCGCCACTCAGCGAACCGTCGCCGCCGATGACCACCAGTGCGTCGATACCGTGTTTCTTGATGTTTTCATATGCACGTTGGCGTCCTTCAAGAGATTTGAACTCCTCACAGCGTGCCGTCTTGAGGATTGTGCCGCCGTGGTGAACGATGTTGGACACATTCTCGGTCTTGAAGTCAACAATCTCGTCTTCCACAAGGCCTTTGTAACCACGGTAGATACCCTTGACCTTAAAGCCGTTGTAAATTGCAGAACGGGTCACCGCACGGATCGCGGCGTTCATGCCGGGAGCATCACCACCCGAGGTCAATACTCCGATTGTCTTGATTTTTGCCATATTATACTTTCATTTGTTTGGTTTTATTCTCTGTGGCTGCAAAGTTAATACTTTTTTATTGCAATGCAATAAAAAAACGGTGGATGCTCGCGCAGACACCGTCAAATCTCATGTTTACTATTGCTTGCTTTTAATTTATGGGAATAGATTTCAAGGTTAGTTTTAAATAATCATTTAATCAACATTAACTACCATCAAAAGATTGTCTTAATTTAATTTATCGTTTTTGGGTTAAACCACGATAACGTGGTTTACATATATATTGACTAATCAGGATAAACCCTATTTGCATTGCAAAGATACTGCTGGCGTGACGTTCAGTATTATGAAAAATGGCTAAAATCATTGTATTTTTTGTTGTTTTTTTGACCTAAAATTTGTCAAAAAATGACCTCAAAAAATCTGAACACTCTATAAATCAACGGAATATAGAAACAAACACCCTTTCTTCTCCAAAAACACAAATGATAACCATTTTTCTTGTTCTGTAAAATCCTTTTAGTACTCCCTGCGCCCCTGCCTCTTGGCTTAGAGGGTGAACTGCTAGCGCATTGATTGGTACAGAGGAGACGGTTCTTTTGTACGAAATGGTCATTGTTATCGTACAAAAGAACCGTCCCTTTGTGCCTAATTCTCCAGCGCGGCTGGTTACTTGGCGATGGTGGTGATCATCTTGCCGGCGCTGTGGGCACTCAGCTGCGGAGCATACTGGCACTGGATGGTGGCGATGCCCGAGGTGAACTCACCGGGATTGGTCACCCACACGTCGTAGCCGATGATGTGCGTGCCCTTTCTCAGACTGTTGATGAACACGTTGGTCTGGGTGTCTTTGGTCTCCTGGTAGAACCAGGTGTTGTCCTCGCTGCGGTAGCCCGAGAGCTGGTCAACGGGCTCGAAGCAGGCGGCGCGCTCGTCGGTCATGGTCACGAAGTCCATGTCCTTGTTGGTCTTGATGATGACACGCACCTT
>JAEEGL017285812.1_pt1 | contig 15251 bp, 13 predicted proteins | sample 9134231 | NCBI WGS metagenome assembly JAEEGL01 (sample SAMN16246548, study PRJNA631951) | gut metagenome | biome: gut microbiome; feature: rumen; material: fiber-attached | host: Bos | place: Iran: Karaj | collected 2018-10 | reverse complement strand
CTGATCCGCACTCTTCCTCCAAAACCGCGCCGCATCCGTTTTCGCTGAAAGTGCCGCTTCCGGTCTTTAAATCATCGGTTCCGTAACACCTGCAGGCATAGTTGCCGCCGTACGCTACAGTACACTTGCCGGCCTCATTCCGGCAACGGATCCGCGTATCTTTGCAGAGCTTTTCGATCTTCTCCATGCAAATTTCATTGCTAAGCGAAGTCGTTTCAGGCTGGACATTTTCATCGGAAACATATCCTTCGCCGTCCCGGCATTCACACTCCGAGCGAAGCGATCCGTCAGTCAGCGTAACAGAGCACTTTCCGATTTCCGATTCACACGAAATACTTTTCTCTTCCGCAAAAAGAGCCGTTGCAACAGCAAAGAGAGCAACTAAAACAATAAAGAAAGTAACTTTTTTTCGCATATGGTTTTCAAAGTTTTTTCAGAGCTTCTTCAATACTGATTGCCGGAATTTTAGAGTTTTTGAAATCCTTGAGATTTTCGGTAACGATGTAATCAAGATCGGCTTTTTCGGCACATTTCATCTGTAAACTGTCTTCGAGATCAAAAAAATCCGGATCGTTTAACGATTCAAGAAACAACTCTTTGTTTTCGGTAAGGATATTGAAATTATTCACCATGATCAGAATGAATTTTCTGCGGATTTCAGGCGAACGGTGATACTTTCGCAAAATATAAAAAACATCTGTAAGCGAATGAGATGTGACATAGCCTTCAGTCACATTATCAAACAGGCATGACTGTACAAGACGCTTTGCTTCCGTATGCTTAGAATTTGTTTCGATAAGCCAATTCAAAAGAATATTTGTATCAAGCAGAATCTGCATACTACACCCCGTAACGCTCGTCCAAATATTCAAGATATTCCTTGCGAGCATCAATCTGCGTTTCGCTTTTGATACAGCCAGAAAGATCGTTGAACAACCTCATCGTCTCTTCTTCAGACATTCCGCCTTTTTCTTTATGTCTGTTTCCATTCATGTTCCCAAGTGAAACAACTAAATTGTAAACAATAGCCTGTTGCTCTGTCGTGAGTGCGCTCAACGCTTTTTCGAAAACATCGAAGCTCATTTTTGCCTCCATTTCACAAAACAGTTATATACTGTATTATACTCAATTTTTTATAAATGCGAGAGGAAATTTCATAAAACTCAAGATGTTTTGAGAAATGCAAGAGTTTGCGGGTGGGCAAGCCGCGCTCCGGCAATCTACCACGGAGCGTTGACCAGACCGGCAAAACCCATGAAAGCAAGTGAAAGAAGACCCGCCGTGACAAGTGCAAGAGGTGCACCCTTCATGGCCTTGGGGGTTTCGTAAAGCTCAAGGCGTTCACGAATCCCGGCGAAGATGACGAGCGCCAGGAAGAAGCCGATCGCGGTCGCAATCGTGAAGGTAACGCTCTGAAGAAGACCGTAATTTTTCTGGATAACGAGGATCGCGATGCCCAGAACGGCACAGTTCGTGGTAATCAGCGGAAGAAAGACTCCGAGAGCCTGATAGAGCGCCTGATTGACTTTTTTCAGAACGATTTCAACCATTTGAACGAGAGCAGCGATAACCAGGATATAGGCTACCGTCTGCATGAACTCGATATGCATCGGCACGAGAACAAAGGTGAAAAGCAGCCAGGTCACGGTTGTTGCAAGCGTCATGACAAAGAGCAGCGCGGCGCTCATCCCGACCGAAGTCGAGATCTTGTTCGAAACCCCGAGGAAGGGGCATATCCCCAAAAACTGCGCCAGAACGATGTTGTTTACGAGAATAGCGCTGATAAAGACAAGTACATATTCCATTTTCCCCTCCTATGCAGCAGCTTTTTTTCTGTTTTTGATGTGGTTGACAAGGGCGATCATCAGGCCGAGAGCCAGAAACGCTCCGGGGGGCATGACGAAGAGCAGGATCCCGTTGGCATCTTCAGGGATAAGCTTGAAGTTGAAGATGCTGCCTGAACCGAGGATCTCTCTGATCGCGCCGAGGATCGTAAGCGACATCGTGAAACCGAGACCGATTCCGCAGCCGTCCGCGATCGAAGGCAGGACCCCGTTTTTGGAGGCAAAAGCCTCAGCACGTCCGAGGATGATGCAGTTTACGACGATAAGCGGTATGAAGAGACCGAGTGTCGCGTAAAGATCGGGCAGATAGGCCTGCATAACCAGGTCGACAACGGTTACGAAGCTTGCGATCACAACGATAAACGCAGGAATCCTGACTTTGTCGGGGATCACGTTTTTCAGCAGTGAAATTACGGCGTTGGAGCAAATAAGGACCACCGTTGCTGCAAGTCCCATGCTCATGCCGTTGATCGCGCTGGTCGTCGTTCCGAGGGTCGGACACATTCCGAGAAGCAGAACAAATGTCGGGTTTTCCTTGATGAAGCCCTTTGTAAATTCCTTCAAAACACTCATCTTTCCCTCCTACTGCGCCGAAGCCGATTTGTAAGCCCTGACCGCCTTGCTTACCGCGTCGGAAAAGGCTCTGGACGAGATCGTCGCAGCCGTTATAGCATCGATATCGCCACCGTCCTTTTTGACTTTGAGCTTGAAGCTGTCGGGGTTTTTGCCGTTGATCTGATCCTTGAATTTCGGCGTGTCCATGTTGCTGCCGAGCCCGGGAGTCTCCTTTATCGAAAGGATCGACGAGTTGTGAATGTTGCCGTTTCCGTCGAAACCGACAAGAAGCAGGACATCGCCGCCGAAGCCTTTGTGAGAGATGGTTTCGACCGCCGTTCCGACAACCGCGCCGCCCTTTTTCGCACGGTAAAGCGCAAGCTTGTCACCGTCGATTTCGATCTCGCGCTTAGCCTCGAGTTCGTCAAAATCGGGGACAACGCTCTTGACCGCGTTATCGAATTTATCCTTTTTCACCTTTTCTGCCTGATCGTTGGTGAGGAAAAACGCCAGACCGATCGCGAAGGCGCTGACCAGAGAGATGACTGTCAGAACGATGAACATGTTCAAAAATGTGCTTTCGAGCTTTTTCTTATCCGACATAGTTCACCTCGCTGCCGAATCTCTTCGGCTTGATGTATTTATCGATAAGCGGAACAAACGCGTTCATGATGAGTATCGAGAACATGCAGCCCTCGGGGTAGGCTCCCCAGATCCTGATGCATGTGCAGATTATGCCGGCGCCGACAGCGAAGAGGATCTGCCCCTTCACGCACATCGGGCTTGTGACCATGTCGGTCAGCATGAAGAAACCGCCGAGCATGACGCCGCCGGAGAGGATGTGGTAGAGCGGATTGACGTAAGCTGACGGGTTGACGAGCCACATGATCCCTGTGAAGACAAAGATCGTCGCAAGGAAAAAGAATGGAATGTGCCAGGTGATGATTTTTTTGTAGATCAGGTAGATCCCGCCCAGAATTATCGCAATCGCGCTTGTTTCACCGAGAGATCCGCCGACATTTCCGAAGAAGAGCTGCCAGAGCTCGGGAAGCCTGTCGATGGCTCCGGATTTGATCAGATTGAGCGGAGTAGCCGCCGTAACGGCATCCCATGTCATGAATCCGTTGGCAGCCGGATCCGGCCACGAGGTCATCGTGACGGGGAAGCTCATCAGCATGAATCCTCTGCCTACAAGCGCCGGGTTGAACGGATTTTTGCCGAGCCCGCCGAAGACCATCTTCGCGACGCCGATCGCGACAAGCGAGCCGACAACGACCTGCCAGAGCGGGATCGAACTCGGAAGGTTGAAGGCCAGCAGAAGCCCTGTGACAGCCGCCGAGCCGTCAAATGCCGTAACCTCGCATTTCAGGAGGAATTTCTGGATCAGGAACTCTGTCCCGATGCACGAAACCAGCGCGACGACGATGACAGCGAGTGCGCGGACACCGAAGTTGTAAAGCGCGGAAATCAGTGCCGGAGCCAGCGCGATGCAGACGCCGTACATGATTTTGCTGGTCGTGAAGGTCCCCTTTTCATGCGGAGAAAGTGAAACGATATACTTGTTCATTTTCGACCTCTGAAATTGTTTTTTTCCATCATTTTTTTGCCCGTTCGCGCCTGATCCGCATGACGTTCGCCTTTGCGAGACGAATCATGTCGAGGAGCGGCAGAGCGCTCGGACAGGTGTAGCTGCAGCTTCCGCACTCGATACAGTCGGCAGCGTTTATCTCCTCGAGTTCAGCCCAGCGTGACTTCTCGGAGAGCTTCTCGATCAGGTATGGCTCAAGCCCCATCGGGCAGACCGAAACGCACTTTCCGCAGCGGATGCAGTTGCTCTGAGGCTTCCTGCGGGATTCGCTTTCGTCAAGCAGCAGGACACCGCTCGTACCCTTGACGACAGGGATATCCGTCCTGACGACAGCCTTCCCCATCATCGGACCGCCGGAGATGATTTTGCCCGTTCCCTCGGGGATCCCGCCGCATTTTTCTATCAGATACTCGACACTGACGCCGGTCCTGACGAGGAAGTTAGACGGGCTGGCAAGATGCTTGCCGGTCACCGTGACGACACGCTCGAAGAGCGGTTTATGCTTTTGTACAGCCTCGTATATCGCCATTGCCGTACCGACATTGTCGACGACGCAGCCGACATCCAGAGGAAGCTTGCCGGACGGGACCTCGCGGTTGGCGATCGCCTTGATCAGCTGCTTCTCGGCGCCCTGCGGATACTTCATCTGAAGGGGCTGGACGACGATCCCGCTGAAAGTCGCGGCAACTTTCGTCATCTTTTCGATCGCGTCAGGTTTGTTCGCCTCGATACCGATGACCGCACGTTCGCTGTTGAGCGCCCGCCGCATGATATCGACACCGACCAGGATCTCCTCCGCGTGCTCCAGCATCAGCCGGTGGTCTGCAGTAAGGTACGGTTCACACTCGACGCCGTTGATGATAAGCGTATCGGCCTTTTTGCCGTTAGGGATCATGTACTTGACATGTGTCGGGAAGCACTCGCCGCCCATTCCGACGATGCCGGCCTCCTTGATCGCCGCGACGATCTCTTCAGGCGTGGCCTTGACCTCACGAATAACTTCGCTGCGGTTGATGATGCTCTCCTCCCACTCGTCGCCCTCGACATCGATGGTAACGACATTTGACTGGAAGCCCGCGAGATCGGTGATCGTGTCGACTGAAAAAACGGTACCGCTGACCGACGAATGGATGTTCGCCGAAATAAAGGCCTCTCCCCTTCCGATCAATGTGCCGACCTTTACCTTGTCGCCTTTCTTGACAACCGGGACTGCAGGAGCGCCGATGTGCTGGGAAAGAGGAATCGTAACCCTTTTCGGCAGCTCGACTGCCACGATAGGATTACCCGCGCTGATTTTGTTTTCCGGCGGATGAATGCCGCCGATTTTAAATGTTTTCAAATTCAAGTTGTTACCCTCCGCGCATAGTTCTTTGGACCATAATATCCAAATTTTAATTCAGGGTTTCACTTAATACATCTGAATTTTAATGCAATTTTTTCTTGTTATTTTGAGGTAAAGGCACCCACAATTTCGCAAATCGAGATGATTCCGAAAAAAATCGGGAAAAAACGGCCCAGGAGAGGACCACTGTTCTCTCTTTTTGCCAGAACCGCTGCAGAAAAGACAAGCGCGAGCATAGGCAGAAGCGTCACAAGAAGATCGGCCGGGTGAAACGAACATGATCCCGAAAAACGGATGCGGAGAATCATGAACAAAGCCTCAAGCAGAAGCGCAACAGCTGAAAGCAAAAGACAGTATTTGGTTTTTTTCTTAATAAATCCGGCAAGTTCAGGCAGGAACAGAAGGCTGAACGCAACGATCAGGGCCGAAAAATATACAAAATAGAGAAAGATGTGGTTCTTGAAGCAGCTCGCGATATGCCAGACCGCCTTTGTATTCTGCGCTACGCCGAAATAGTGGACTCCGGCAAGTATCATAGCTCCGAAAAAACCACAGATCAGGTTTAAAACCGTACGCCAGACGCTTCCTGAGACGATGTAGCTCAAATTGACGAAAATCGCGCAGAGAAACAGCATTTCGCCGAAAAAATAGCTGTCATTCTGACTGAACCTGAAAAAAGTCACCATGTCAAAGAGGATACCCCGGAAACTGCCGCTCAGATACTGAAGACGAAGATTCTCGCCCTTTATCAGAGCCTCGGCGACAGGTGCGAAGACAACCGGACTGAAAAGTGCCAGCAGAGGGATCTTTTCTATCGGGATTTTGAGTATCGCCCTTGCACAGAAGGCAAACCAGAAAAAGACGAAAAGAAACCAGCAGAAGTGGTGAAAAAAAACATAATAACCGAAAAACGGCCTTTTCGCCATCAGCGTCGTTTCAACATAAACCCTTAAAAATATTACCAGAAACAGAAAGATAAAACAGAGAATTCCCCTCTTTTGCCAATCTTTCAGCATGGCGTGCTAACCGAACTCTCTGACAAAAGCGTCAACGATTTCGGGATCGAACTGGGTCCCGCGGTTTTTCTTCAGCTCGTCAAGGGCATCCTGCCAGTCCTTTTTACGCTGATGGACGCGGTTTGACGTCATAGCCTCGAACGCATCCGCGACATGCAGGATCCTTGCACCGAGAGGGATCTTGGAGCCCTTGAGATGCTCAGGATAGCCGCTTCCGTCAAAATTTTCGTGATGATAGAGCGCGTAAAAGGCTATTTTGTCCATCCCGTTCACGCAGTTCAGAATGTCGTATGTCAGCTGAGGATGCGCACGGATCTGCCCCCACTCCTCATCGTTAAGCTTCTCCTTCTTGAAATAGACCGAGCGGTCGACAACCAGCTTGCCGATGTCGTGCAGGAAGCCGGCCCACCGTATGGTCATCATTTCGGTATCGGGCTGCTTCATCAGCCCAGCAATCTGGACAGCTGTGTCTGAAACCTGGAGCGAATGAAGGCTTGAAGGCGAGGTCAGGTTGTCCGTAACGATCGAAATCATGCGGAAAAAGCGGTTCAAAGTATCGGGCGAAGCAAAATAATATGTATCTTTCATTTCACCCTTAATATTTTTCATATTCCGCTCTATTTCGGCACTGTCCTTCACCTTGTCGAGCAGGGAAGCGTTGAGGACAAGCTCTCTGAAGGCCTCGAAAACAGTCGGATCGAACTCCTCGCCGACAGAGAAATGGAGGAACTGCAGCAGCTCGCTGATGTCGTCGATGTGATGCAGCTTCATCGTGACGTCGACAGTGTCTGCCAGCCGGATCATCCTGGCCGCCAGAGGGATCTCTTCGCCCTTGAGCCCCGACGGGAAACCGCTTCCGTCGTAGAACTCATGGTGAGCGCCTATGATTTTGCTCACATGCCTGAAGGTCGGGAAAGAACGCATGATCGTCTGGCTCCTATAGGGATGCGCGAAGATCAGGAAATCATTTTTCTGACCGTAGACATCCGGCACCTGAGTCAGCTTTTCAACGACATGGCCGCCGACCATAACTCCGCCGATATCGTGCAGCAGCGAAGCGAAAAAGAGCTCCCGCTGCTCGAAATCGCTGAGCCCCATCTTTTTGCCGATCATGTAGGTCAGAATGCAGACCTTCCAGCTGTGATAGATATCTCTGCCGCTCTTGCCCTTTTCGCAGGCCTTTATGAACTCGGAGATAAAATCGGCAGCAAAATCCGGCTGGAACTCGATGTCTTGTACCGGCAAGTGGGTAAGTCTGGACTTCATAAAAACCTCCTCGCCGGCTTCGGCGAAATCCGACCTCGGAAGAAAGAGAACACCGGTTTAGATACGTTAACTACTGAAGCTCTTCGAGAGCTGTAATCGATTTGATGAAAAATTCGTTCGACGGCATAAGCGTTTTGGTGAGAAGCTCGAAAATCTGTTTAGCCTTAGCCTTGTTGGATTCTCTCATTCCGTAAGCCTCCCAGTACATCGACTTGGCCATCGTGTCGATCGATTTCATTCCGTCGAGACCGTTTTTGTTGTTTCTGTCGATCCTGAGAGCCTCGGCAAACGCGCTTCTCGCAGCAAGGAGGTCTCTGTCCTGAAGTTTCTTGTTTCCGTTCTTCGCGAAAGCGTCAGCCTTCAGCGTCGCAAGCTTCTCTGAAGTCTTGACGTCAACGACCTCTCTCGACTTTGTAACCTTGTACTCCTCTTTGAATCTGACGCGTATCTGCTCCATCTCCTTCTCGTCGATACCCTTGACAGCCTCTTCGTAATTACGCTCAGCCTCTTTTTTCTTCGCAGCAGCCTCTTTCTTGTCGTCTGCGCTGAGCTTCTTCAGATCCTTCTGGAACTCAGCCTTCTCCTCTTTTCTCTGCTGAGTCTCTTCTTTCCATTTAGCCTCTTTTTCAGCCCACTTTTCCTGCTCTTCCTTAAGGATAGCGGTCCTCTCCTCTTTTCTCTTGTCTTTTTCGGTGTTCAGACGGAGGACCTCCTCTTCCCAGCTCTCCTTCTGAGCCTTCTGGGCGTCTTTGTCCGCAACCTGTTTAGCAGCGTATTTGTTCTCTATCTCTTCCTTTTTCTCTTTGTACTCGTTCTCAGTCTTCTCATACTTCTCGTTCCAGGTCTTTTCATACTTCTGGTTGCTCTCCTGGAATTTGACCTTGAGATCTTCGCTCCTGTCGGCCCATTTTGCGTTTGTTACCGCGATCTGGTCATCAAGTTTTTCGTTTTCCTTGACCAGGCGGTCTTTCTGAGATTTGTCTGCTCTCTGTTTGTTCTCGAGCTCCTTTTGTCTCTTGGCAGCATCAGAATTCCATGAATCGGAAAGTCTTCCTCTCTCCTTCTCTCTTGCCTCGAGCTTGCGGTCTCTCTCCTTCTGAGCCGCCGCGATCTGGCTGTCGATATTCTTCTTGAACGCAGCTTTTCTCTTCTGGAACTCCTTGAACTCCTGCTGAGCTTTCTTCTTCTCCGCCTCCTGCGCCTTCTGGAACTTTGTATTGTCCTTGTTGAGCTCGTCGCTCTTCTTTGCGAGCTTCATATCGATAGCCATGCTCTTGTTTTCGCACTCCTGCTCGACCTTTGCAAGCTGCTTGGCAATAAAGGCATCCTTTCCGCCTTCGTGCTTCGAAATTTTCTTCTCGACAGCCGCAAGCTGCTTCTTGAGAGCCGGGGTCTCGCCCTCTGCGATCTTGGCCTCGATGTCAGCCTTTTCCTTGTTCATTCCCTCGAGTTCGCTTGCAAAGGACTTCTCTGCGTCAGCCTGTGCAGCCGTTCTTTTGGTGTTGCACTCTGTCTCGACGGCCGCTCTCTCCTTCTCGACATCCTCCTGGAACTTAGACATCGTCTCGGCGTTTTTGAACATATACTCTTCCGTAGCGGCGTCGTATTTCTTCATATCCTCCTGTTTCGCCGATTCCTGAGCATCGAAATCCTGAAGCTTTTTGTTGAGTTCATCAAATTTAGCCTGGTACTCCTTTTCGACCTCGACCTTGTATTTTCTGTCCTCATCCTCGTTTTTCATCTTGACTTCCTCGTTTCCGCTCATCTGCTTCTTTTCGTTCTCGTCGAACTGCTCCTGCTCGCTTGTGAGCTTCTTGTCGATCTCGGCGATCTTCTCTTCGTTAGCCTTTTTCTTGGCCTCGAGAGCAGCTACAGCGGCTTCCGTCTTCTTGTTGCCGGCTTCGAGTTCGTCATTCTGTTTTTTATAAATAGCCTCTTTCTCTTCCTTCATCTTTTTAAGCATGTCGCCGTATTTCTTGTCGGTAGCGTCAAGCTCTTTCTTCATCTCCTTTTCATATTGAAGAGAGAGGACATTGGAACCTTTCGTGACACCCTTTTCTCTCTGCTCGTAAAGCGTAAGCTTGTTTTCAAGCTCGACGATCTTCTGCTCAAGCTCGGTGTCGTCCTTTTCCCACTGATACTTCATCTCCTTGATCTTCTTTGCAAGCTCGGCGTACTCTGCATCTCTCTGCTTCTTTGCGGCTGCGTTGTCTTCGTCGAATTTCTTGAGCTTCGCCTCTCTCTCGATGATCCTGTCGTTGAGCCACTTGTCAGCTTCGGATGTCGCCGCAAGTTTCTCCTTTCTGAGCTTTTCGCGCTGCTTGTCGAACTTCGAGTGGATGGTTTTTATCGCCTTTTCGTCCTTTGCGGAAGGATCGGCATAGATCACTCTCTCGACAGTATCCTTTTTGTAAACGCGGTACTTTGAGTTTGCACCGAGCTCGCGGACCTTTTCGTCAAGCTTTTCAGCCTTTGCGATGAGCTGGATCGCCTCGTCGTAGTTGGCCGTCTTTACAGCAGCGTTCCCGCGGTCCATAAACTTCGAGATATCCTTGATATTGTTCATAAGTTCCTTTGCCGTCACATCGTCGGAAGCGACATCGGCGAGATTCTTTTCGGCAGCCTTGAGATCGCCATCTGCATAGGCTTCAAGAGCCGCAACTATAGCTGCGGTGACATTCTTGGAACTCTTCTTTACGACGGGTTTCGGAGCCTCTTCCTCAGGCTCTTCTTCAGGTTTTTCGGCGCCGAGATGCGGCTTGATCATCTTGTTCCAAGCCTCGACCAGACCGTCTGCGATATCCTCTGAGGAGTCGCCGCCGTCAAATTTTATGTTTTTCTTTTCAAGACCGCCGAAAGAGCTGTCGAAAAGATATGTGTCGACAATCGTTTTGCCTGTCTTTTTGACGATCTTCATCTTTGTAAAAATGTAAAAATCTGCCTTTTTCTTGGACTTTTCAGCCAATTTCTTCTGGCAGTTGAGGTCTCCAGCACATTTTGAAGCCTCACGGACCGCCTTTTTGCTGAGAATATCAGCAGCACCGACGGCATCGACACCTTTAAAATCGCCGAAAACAGCCTCGATCGACTCATCGATATCCTTTGCTGCGCGGGCATCGCTCTCTTTCTCGGCAGTAAGCGGGAAGACTGCGACCTCCTCTGCGAATGCGGCAAGTGTCATAAGCATAACCATAAGTGACAATACGATTTTGAAACTTTTCAAAGTTGCCTCCAAAAATTACCAGTTCAATCAAACTCGCCCATATATAGGAAAAACGCACATTAAGTCAATTTTTATTGACATGACGATAAACTTCCCTATACTCGCCCACCGTGTCGGAGTCTATGCTTCGGCAACACTACTTTTAGGAGGATTTTTGAATGGTAGAAAACAAAAGCAAATTTGCTGAGCATGATGAAAAGTATGCTGATTTTGCTGCAATGTTGGATGAGTTCCCGACAATGGCGATTTCTCAGGACGAGATTCGCAAAGGTACCGTCAACGCAGTCAGAAAGGATTTCGTTCTCGTTGAGGCAGGCGGGAAAAGCGACGGAATCATCCACGCAAGTGAGTTCACTCCGGAAGAACTCGCAAATCTTAAGCCGGGCGACAAGATCGATGTAGTCGTTGTCGGCTGGACAGATGACAAAGGCAACATCGCCCTTTCGAAGGAAAAGGCAGCCGCGATCAAAATCTGGGAAGTTGTCGAAAGAGCTTACGAAACAGGCGAGCTCGTTCACGGCACGATCGTTGCGAAGGTCAACGGCGGTCTTGCTGTCGACATCGGCGTAAAGGCATTCCTTCCGAATTCGCAGGTTGCACTCAGACCTATCAAAAACGTTGACGATCTCATCGGCAAGGATTTTGATTTCAAGGTCATCAAGTTCGACAAGAAGAAAGGCAACATCGTTATTTCCAGACGTGATCTCCTTGAAAAAGAGAGAGAAGTTCTGAAAAATACGACCCTCGAGAAGCTCCAGGAAGGCGCTATCGTCAAGGGTCTCATCAAAAATATCACCTACTACGGCGTATTTGTTGATCTCGGCGGGATCGACGGTCTCCTTCACATCACCGATATGTCCTGGGGAAGAGTCAACCATCCGTCAGAGCTTTTCAAAATCGGCGATGAAGTCGATGTAAAAGTTCTTAAATATGATAAGGATTCCGAGAGAGTAAGCCTCGGCGTAAAACAGATCACCGAGGATCCGTGGATCCACGCTGCCGAGAAGTATCCGGCTGGCAAGACTGTCAAAGGCGTTGTCGTTTCTCTTGAAGATTACGGCGCTTTCGTCGAGCTCGAAAAAGGCGTTGAGGGTCTTATCCACATCTCTGAAATGTCCTGGACAAGAAGAGTCAAACATCCCGGCAAAATGGTTGCAATCGGTGATGAAGTCGAGGTCAAGATCCTTGAAATCGATGTCGAGAACAGAAGGATCTCGCTCGGCATGAAGCAGATCGAACCGAATCCGTGGGAACTTCTTCAGGACAAATATCCGGTCGGCACAGTTGTAAAGGGCACGATCCGCAATATCACCAATTTCGGTCTTTTTGTCGGCGTTGAAGAGGGTATCGACGGTCTCGTCAGGACCTCCGACATCACCTGGGACAGAAAACTGAAACACCCGTCAGAGTACTACAAAAAGGGCGACGAAATCGAAGCTATCGTCCTCAATATCGACTCTGACAAACAGAGATTCTCTCTCGGCATCAAGCAGCTTACAGAGGATCCGTGGAAGATGTTCAAGGATCAGCACAACGCAGGCGACAAGATCGAGGTCGAGGTTGCCAGAGTTGCAGAGTTCGGCGTTTTCGTAAAGGTTTTCGACATCATCGAAGGTCTTGTCCACAAATCCGAACTTGAAGAGGGCAAGGAATACAAACCGGGCGACAAGCTCGAGGTCACGATCAAATCGATCTCCGATGCCGACAGAAAGGTTTCCCTGAGCATCAAGGGCAACACCGAAGAGACTGAAGATTCCGCGACACCGGAAGCAGATGAAGACGCACCTGTTCTCGAGAAAGTCCCGGAGAAGCTCGGCTCACTCGGCGATGCATTCAAGGCTGCTGAAAACGATAAGTAATTTCAGCTGAAACCGTTTTTCAATGGGGCACTTCGGTGCCCCGTTTTTTTAGGTGCTGCATGAACAGTTTTTGCGGACAGAAACCGCTGAAGATCGCTTTTTACACCTTCGGCTGCAAGGTAAACCTCTTTGAAACAGACCAGCTGAAGAGTTCTCTCAATAATGTCGAGATCGTCTCCTGCGACGACGATGCGGACATCTTTATAATCAACGGATGCACCGTCACTGCGACCGCCGAAGCCCAGGTCAGAAACATGATCCGGCGCTTCGTAAAACGCGGCAGAGTCATCGTTACGGGCTGTTTCGTCAGAAAAAAGGGGTGTGAAAAAATCGGGAACGCGGAATATGTTCCGACGATCGCCGAAGTAGCGCGTCTTCTGAATGCCGGAGAGCTGAGATACGACGCCTTTTTTACGAGGAGCCGTCCATTCATCAAGATCCAGAGCGGCTGCGACCAGTTCTGCTCCTACTGCGTGATCCCGTATGTCAGAGGTCCTTTGAACAGCGTTCCGCTCCCGAAAATCGAGGAACTTCTTCACAAAATTGCAGAAGAAGGCTTTCGTGAGGTCGTCCTGACAGGCATTCATATCGGAAAGTACGGCAGAGACCTGGCTGACGGCACGACACTGGCCGACGTTATCGGGGCGGCGCACAGGATCATCGGAAGAGTCCGCCTCGGCTCGCTGGAATCTCCTGAAATCGACGACAGGATCTTCAGGCAGGCGGAGGAGGGCCTGATCCTCCCGCACTGGCACATACCGCTCCAAAGCGGATCAGATCCGGTTTTAAAGGCGATGAACCGCCCCTACAAATGTTCTGACTTTGCAAAAAGCATTGAAAGATTAGCAAATATTTACAAAGATTTACCCGCATTCGGCACAGACATAATCGCAGGCTTTCCGACAGAAACCGAGCGCGATTTCGAGGAAACACTACGCTTTATCGGTTCCCTTCCCTTCGCCTACGGCCACGTTTTTCCCTTTTCTCCGCGGGAAGGGACTCCGGCAGCCGTTCTCGAGAAAGAATCAGGCGTCCCGTATGCCGAAAAGAGGGAGCGCGCCAGGCTTCTGCGCGAACTTTTCGCAAAAAAGGAGGCTGAATTCAAAAAATCACTTGACGGCAGAACCGACGAGGCTGTCGTTGAAGAAAAAACCGGCAACTCCATCTGCCGCGCAACAACATCCACCTATCAGGATATCGAAGTTCGGGGTGAGTTCGAGAAGAGGTCGCTTCTGCACGTAAAGCTCTCCTGCCGGGATGGAAAGCTCTTTGGAGAACCGCTTTAAAAATTTCCTTTGACACCTTCTTTTTTTTGCGTACCATCGCCTCGCTTGATCTGAGACACCGGATTTTCCGCTGTCGAGGATTTTATTTTTTGCTCAACTGATCCGGAGGGGCTCTGATGGAGAAGAGAATCGGTTCCGTTCTGATTATTATCCGCGACAAATGCCATGTAACTGAATTAAACGCCATCCTGTCGTCCCACTGCGACATCATTTGCGGGCGGATGGGGCTTAAAGCCGGGCCGCAGGCCGTCAGCATAATTTCACTTATAATCTGCGGAACAACAGACAGAATCGGTTCCCTCACCGGAAAAATCGGAAAAATCAAGGGACTTGAAGTCAAATCAGTTCTGAGCAAGTACACAGAAACAGAAGGAGGCGAAAAAAATGAAATCACTGAACACTGAAAAGATCTTTATCGATCGCGAAAAACTTTACGGTCTTATCGACCAGAAAGTAACGGACAGCCAGGTTGACGAAGTGCTCAACCGCGCAATGCAGCTCAAGGGTCTCGATCTCAAGGACGCTGCTGTTCTCCTCAACATCAAGGACGAAAAACAGCGCAACAAGGTTTTCGAAGCAGCCGGAAAGGCAAAGGAAATCATCTACGGAAAGAGGATCGTTCTTTTCGCTCCGCTTTATCTCGGCAACGTCTGCACCAACAACTGCGTTTACTGCTCGTTCAGAAAGGACAACACAGCTCTGAAACGTTCGGTCCTCACCGACGAGCAGATCCAGGACGAAACGAGATCGCTTCTCAAAATGGGGCACAAAAGACTTCTCGTCATCGGTGGCGAAGCGAGAGCGACAGATGTCGAATACTACGCTCACTCGATCAGAAAAGTTTATGAGACAAGCTGGAACGGCAACACCGTTCGCAGGATCAACGTTGAAATCGCACCTCAGAGCGAGGACAACTTCAAACTTCTGAAGAAAGAGAAGATCGGAACATACATCTGTTTCCAGGAGACCTACGACGAAAAACTTTACCCCGAATTCCATCCGAGCGGTCTCAAGGCTGACTACGGCTGGAGACTTCTCGTTATGGACAGAGCTCTCCGCGCAGGACTCAACGATGTCGGTATCGGCGCACTTTTCGGACTTACCGACTACCGCTTCGAGACTCTTGCACTCCTCGAGCACGCGAACCACCTCGACAAGACTTTCGGGATCGGACCGCACACTGTCAGCGTTCCCAGGATCGAACCGGCGGAATGCGCACCGCTGTCGACAAATATCCCGCATCCGGTAAGCGACGACGACTGCATGCTTCTG
>JAEEGL016180166.1_pt1 | contig 15251 bp, 4 predicted proteins | sample 9134231 | NCBI WGS metagenome assembly JAEEGL01 (sample SAMN16246548, study PRJNA631951) | gut metagenome | biome: gut microbiome; feature: rumen; material: fiber-attached | host: Bos | place: Iran: Karaj | collected 2018-10 | reverse complement strand
TCACCATCACCACCACCATCACCATGGCCGGTGGGGCTGGGGTCCGCCTCCCCCGCCTCCCCCGCCACCGCTGTACCGCGGCTGGTACGCGCCGCCTCCGCCGCCCCCGCCGCCCCCGCCCTTCTACCGGCGTCACTTCTGGTAAGGCAAGCCGGTTGGACGGCTCTCAACAGGCGCCGCGCATGAACAGCACGGCGCCAATGGTGCGGAACAGGACCCAGATGTCCATCCACGGCGACCAGTTGAGGACATAATACGTGTCAAGCGCCACGCGGCGCGCATAGTCCGTGGAGCTGCGGCCCAACGCCTGCCAGAGACCCGTCACGCCGGGGTGCACGGACGCGAAGATGTCGTATGCCGTGCCGTAGAACTTTACCTCGTCCGACACGATCGGCCGCGGCCCCACGAGCGCCATGTCGCCCATGAATACGTTGAAGAGCTGGGGGAACTCGTCAATGGAGGTCTTGCGCAGAAAACGTCCGAACGGCGTCACGCGCGGATCGTCCGCCAACTTGAAATTCGCCTCCCACTCCGCCTTCTTCTCGGGATCGGCGGCGAGAATCGACGCGAGGCGCGCATCGGCGTCGGCATACATCGAGCGGAACTTCCACACGCGGATCGGCCGCCCGCCGCGACCGAGACGGGTCTGCCGGTAGAAGACCGGTCCGCGGGACGTCAGCTTGATCAGGATCGGGATGACGACGAAGAACGGCAACAGCAACGCGAACGCGATGACGGCGAGCAGGCGGTCAAGAATCCATTTCTCCACGCGCAGGGCCCGCATCCGCCGCTGGTTGACCATCTCCAGCGCGGCAAGGCCGTCGAACGCCACGGCCTGCGCGCCGAACACGGGGAAGGACGCACCTGCCGGCACATACGTGATATGGCGGTACGTACGCGTGAGTTCCGACATCTCGCACTTGAAAATGCGCATGTCCTCGCACACGACGGCCACGTCCGCCTCAAGCGTCACCCGGAATCCGGTATACGAATCCTGCGCCAGCGTCGAACCCACGAGGCGCGCCGTCTCGCCCGTCCCGATCAGCACCACGGGGATCTGCGCCACGTCCATCTTCTTGACGACCCACCGCACGACGTTCCGCACGGGCTGCACGCACATGGCCGTCAACGCACCCGAGATCAAGATCACGGCGCGCGAGTAATGTTCCGTGGACTGGTAGGCGACCGCCAACGCCGCGATGATGCCGACATGCGTCAGGACGGCCGAACCCACCAGGCGGCGCAGCTCCTCCACGGGGTTCACCGGCGCCGCAGGATAAAAGACGCTCCCATGATAGAGGCGAAAGAGCGCGTTCAGCGCGAGAAACACCACCCCTGCGGGCCAGAGCGTAAAGTAGAATGAGGCACCGTACTTGTAATGGCCCAAACCGAACGCGCGGTACCCCCACACGACAAGCGACCACACCGCCAGAAGGCATGCCAGGTCCGCCACCATGAGCAGCAGCACTCGCAGGCCTCCCGGCCAGATGCGCGGACCTTGGCGCGGAGCTCCTGAATTCATTCGAACTCCTCCAGCAAGACCTTGCCGATTTCGCCGCCTAGGAATTCAAGGCGTCCGTTATCCCTGTCGAACCAAAGCCTCAGGCGGACATCCAGCGTTTTCTTCGCGTCGTCACCCCCTGACCCCGCCGAAACAGGAATGGCGAAGTCAGCCCGGACAAATCCATCTGCCACGTCGTCCGCGAAAACAATCACCGTAGACGTCGCCCCGCTCACCACATGTGTCCCGATCTTGCCCGCCAGCGTGGCCGTGCCGTCCTCGGACACTGCCACGCTGAAGTCCGCCTCCTGCGCAGAATCCGCAAACGCCAGCGACAACAGGGTTCCAGACGGGCTCAAGGGATACGCAACGAAGTGCCAGTCGCCCACGATGCGGGCGGCCGCATCGGCCACCAGCGGATCCACGTAGGCGCCGGATTCATCCCGCTCGAAAGGCGAGCGCTGCGCCCACACTTCGTAGCCCGCGCCATACGAGGCCGTGAACGTGCCGTAGGATACGAAGTCCGCCGAAATCGAATCGGCAGAGACCGTGAACAGCACCTTGTCCTTTCCGTCGGCCGTGGCGAGATCCGCCGTGTACGACCCGTCGTCGTTCACGATCCAGCCGTGACCCGTAAACGGATACGTGCCTTTCGCGGTCACGACCTTTGCCGACAGACTGGCGTTGGACGGGGCGAACAGCCGGAACGTGCCGCGGTTGTCGAGAACGAGCGGGTCGGGCGAGTCCTGCCTGGGGATTCCGATGAAACCGTTAAACGTGCCGATGCAGCAGTCCGGCACGCCGATTGTGACGTTGAACGTGCGCGTGAGCTTCTGGCCCTTCGCGGAGACGACCGTCACCGTCACCTTGAAGATGCCCACACGCTCCGGCGTACCGGTGACGCAACCTGTCGCGGCATCGTATGCAAGTCCGTCTGGCAGGCCCGTGAAGACGACGGACGTTGCGGCACCTGCCAAGGTCGACGGGGCGAGGTTCAGCTGCAGCGGCTCGCCGGCACCGGCCACGTACCGTGCCGCCAACTCGTCCGCGAACACGATCTTGTCCTTCACCACCACGATCTTGCGCGTCTTGGTGGTGGAACCCTTCTTGTATTTCGTCGTGTACGTCCCGACCGTCTTCGGCGTCCCCGTCCATTTGCCCGCGGAGGCACTCCACGTCATGCCGGCAATCGCGCCGGACGTCTTCGCCCATCCCTTGCAGTCCGAGATCGTGATCGTCGCCTTCACGCCCGTGTAGTAGGTGCGGTAGGTGGTGCGCGTCCATTTCGCGTACAGCGTGACCACGCGATTGGAGACGGTGGTGAGGTTCTTCACGGACACTTTGTTTTTGTAGGCCACGGAACCGGTGGAGGTCTTGGCCCACCCGGCGAACGAGTAGTCGGGACGGATCAGCGCGTTGGCGGGCAGGGCGCGCGCGACGCCGTAGCGCATGTCGACGGAAGCCATCTCGTTTGTCGCCCCGTTCGGCGCGAACTCGATTGTGTAGGGGGCGCCCGGTCCCACGACGATCTTGCGCGTCTTGCTCGACGAATTCTTCGTATACACGACGGAGTAGGTCTTGGCGACGGTCGGCGTACCCGTCCACTTGCCCGTCGCGGAACTCCACTTCATGCCGGTGACCGAACCGGACTTGACTGTCCAGCCCTTGCAGTCCGAGATCGTGATCGTCGTCGTCACGCCTGCTTCGTAGCCGCGGTAGGTCGTGCGCGTCCATTTCGCGTAGAGCGTGACGACGCCGTTGGAGACGGTGGTGAGGTTCTTGACGGAAGCCTTGTTCTTGTAGGCCACGGCATTCGTCGGCGTCATCGCCCACCCGGCGAAGGCGAAATCGGGACACGTAAAAGCATTCGCCGGCAACGTAAACGCGGTACCCACCTTCGCCTTCTTGTCGGCCATCTCGCCAGACCCGCCATTCGGATCAAATGCCACCGTGTATGGCTTCACGGGTGCAGGCGTCCCCCCCTTGAAGTTCTTCAACTTGCCCTTAAGATACGAAACACAGTTCTTGCCCCCTTGCGTGCCATTCACGTTCCCGTCCACCGTATCGCCTACCGTGGCTATGTCAACCTTCCCCTTTGGCCAGTATATGCGGACAAACGGATACGACGTGTTGTTTTTCCTTATCCAGTGGAAAACGGTGCTTTCCTTTTTCCCATCGCCGCCATCGCCAGGATACGTGAAGTAGAACACACATCCGCTTGTCTTCATCCAATTCTTGAAGTATGACGAATTACAGGCGTTCTCGAACTTGGTACAATGGCTACAGGCATCGCCATTTGACCAGACGGCAATCAGCGGAATGCCGTTGTTCACCGCATAACTCTTGGCCTTGGAGAAGTTCGACAGCCACACGTTCGGCTTGGCCGCCGCATTCTTGCCAAGGCGCGTTGCGACCAGGTTTGCCGTCTCCCCCGAAAACAACGCCAATGGCAGAGCCATGAGAATCCAAGCAAGTACGCAACGTTTCATGCCAACAGCCCTCCTAACTGCTTGTGTCTTCTGTGTCTTCGTCAAAGTCTTCCGTAACGTAATCAACCCACTTGCTGAGATAGAGCTCCATGCCCGTTACGATCTCAACAAAAGGCGGAGGGGCGTCAAACTCACGATAATACCGCGCGTTGAACTCGCCCGTGACGTATTTCACGCGGCAAGACCCCAAAAGCGCAGGCGGAATCGCAGACGGGGGGAATGGCGGCGATATGAAGACGACTTCCGACGGAAGGACTTCCCGAAGACTCGCGTCGGTGGAGATGGCTCTCAACCACTCATCTCCGGCCTCACCCCCCAGCACCAGCCTGCGGTACCTGGTCTTGGGCAGATTCGCAACTGAGCGAACATATCCGACGCCGCCTGCGTCGGGCCGCCTCGCCAGTCCAGCACGCAGTTCCTTGCATGCATAGGCGGTGCCAAGAGACAGTCCGTCATCCACAACCCATACGCTCGGGTACTGGCTGCGAATGGTGACGCGTGGACCATTCGCATAAATTGCCAAGCCATACGGGCGTTCAGTATGTTCCCCCATATACATGATCCCCAGCAAAGCCGCAACTGACACGCACGCGGCTGAAACCGCAGAGACCGCCCAAATCTTCCACTTCCTCCAAGGCCTCTCGAGAATTACGACGGGAAGAAGCGAGACAAGGGGCAAAATCCAGAGCCAGCGGTTGGTCATGAGCGGATTGAACCATGCCCCCACCGCCGAAGCCACGACCATTCCCGCCGACACCGCATTCTTGGTCTTAAACGCAAAGGCAAACAGACCGATGCCGAGGAAGAGCCAGCAAAAGACGTACACCCCGCGCATGAGCCACCCCATGCAGACCATCTTCGACAAATGGTCGTTGATGAGGGAACCGGGTGCCGTAAAACGGTCAAAGCCCTCGTACCAGTTGACATACGCCTTGCCCGAGTTCGTTTTCCAGCCGTCGGGGGCATCCACCATCATCGATGGCGCCATCTTCCACATTTCAAGTCGCACCTCGTTGGACCATGTGGACTTTTTGAACCCGCGCGTGAGCAGCCCCCCTCCCTTCACCGCGAACCAAACTGTAGAAAACAGAATCACGAGTGCCGCTATGGCATAGGCCGTGCGCGAATGGATGAGTTTGCGGAAGTGAATGACGGCGGATGGCATGAGTCCGATTGCCAACGCAATGAAGGACCCGCGAGACGCCGTCATGACAAGCGGAACGCAAAAAGCGCAGAAAAGGACCACGCCCACGATTGAAAGCGCGCGACGACGAAACGTCGTCAGATAAAGCGAGATGAGGGCCAGTGACGCATACAGAAACCCGTTCTCGTTCGGATTGTCAAACGGCCACCTCAGACGACCGCTCTTCTTCCATTTTCCTTTTAGCAGGTCCTTTACGCTTGTAGGTACCTTGGGGCGGCCCTTTTTGTATAAAGCCGCCTCCAGTTTGGACCCGAACAGATACGGCGGCACGGTATCCTCGGCCGGAATCCGCTCCTGCGCGTATGGAAAACTGTTTGTCTCTCCTGGAATGGCGCAAGAGACAAGACGCCCATTCTCGAAAACGTATGTCTCTAGGCCGGTTCGCGTTCTGCCCCGAACCCTGATCTTGCCACTCCGATCAATCCGAGCCCGCCATCCGCGATCATCGTCAAATCGCGAGAGATCGTCAAGGTCGCGCTTGAATTCCTGGCACCGGCCGTCGGGAAAGCGCATTTTATAAAAAAGCTGGCTCTCAGGCGCGAAATAGGCAAGCGCAACCCCGTTGGTGATGGGTTGTGCGCCAAGCGCTTGTGCACAGAGCGCCGCAAACATGACCGCTGCGGCGCCCACGCGCAGCAGATTACCAATCTTCTTTCTCAAGGTAGTTAGGATCCTTCTCTTCAAACAGAATGTTGAACGGCAGCGACGCCTTCCAAGTCGCCTTGATCGTGGCGGCCTTCGTGCTCGTCGTGGCCGGCATCAGGAAGTAACCCGCCGTCAGCACACTGGGATCAAGGCCGAAGTTGGAATCGTCGCGGGAGTAGATCAAGACGCCCTTGTGCGCGAGTTTCTTAATCTGCTTCTGCGCGGTGTTGTAGTAGTTCGTCGTCAAGTCGTTCTTGACAATCCACTCCCACGCATCGAACGTGCCGGAGACGAGACCCGTCGCGCGAACGAGCTTGACCGACGTGTTCCACGGATTGACGCTCGTGCCAAAGTCGCTAAGCCCAGTCGTCTTGTTCTTGACGAGCTTCTGGGCGGCGACCGACAGGGAGTTGCCGTTGAAGGACGCCTCAAGGTCTTTGGGCGTGGAGAGCGTCGAGAACGAATAGCCGCTCGCGAGCGCCGCCGCCGGCAGATCGTCGCCCGTGTCGATCGACGAAACGACAAACTCGCGGTTCAGATAGTAGTTCTGGAGGTTGACGACCTTGTCGTACCAGCCGCCCGTCGGCACGACGTCGATGGCGAAGGCCGTGGCGTCGAGGGAGGTTGTCTTTGCGGCGTTCTTCTCCCACACGAGTTCCTCGGTCGACAGCACAACCGGAAGTTCGCCATATGCGGAGAACGCGATCTTCACCTCTCCGCCGAACGCATAGGCAGAAGACCCAACATAGACGGGAATGACGAGCGTGCAGGCCGCCGGGTCGGCGAGTGTATCTCCAATCGGCTGCCCGATCGTGGAGAACGAGACCGCCGTGCCGTCCGCAAGCGAACCCGCAACCTTCACCGTGCCGGCCTTGGCCACGGTGAACGTGAGGTAGCCGTTGCCCGCCGGCACGCCGTCCGCAGGCGACACGCCCTCGGGCACAAGCGCCGCCGTATAATACCCCTCGTAAGAGGCGAGTGCCGCCGCACCCAGCTCGGTCGCACCGTTGCTGCGATAGAGGGTCGCCGTGTATATGCCCTCCTCCCAAGCCGTCTTCGCCGAGTTGAGGACGTTGAGCGTGAGTTCCACCGTACCTGCGGCCTCGGCAAGCGCCACCGCATTCGTCAGCGCGCCATCTCCCAGCGTGAGCGTGAGGCTGGCCGCGTCGGTGGCAACAACCTTCTTCTTGGCGTTGAGCATCTTGACCGGCGTCGTCAGCGTAACCTGCACGTGGCGCGTGCAACCCGGCGCCGTTTCGTCGCGGTCCAGCAGCTCGTCGAATCCCGCCTTGCCGCTGAAGGAGTAGGCGATGCCGCCGATCGTGGCCTTCGCCGTGATCTTGCCCGCGGAGGTGGTGGTGAGCGTGAACAGGCCGAGACGGCGCGCGTCGTTCGTCAGTTCGCCGTTCGCCTCCTGCAGCACGCCGCGGAACGACCCGATCATCGTACCGGCCGGGAGGACGTTGAAGGTCACCGGAACCGTTGTGCCGTAGGCATAAGAGTACGTCGTCACGGACTTCTTCTTCCCGTTCACGGTCTTCGTCTGCGTCGTGGCCGTCCGCTTGTAGCTCTGGAGCAGGGCCGTGTACTCGCCCGGCGTGGTGGGCGTACCGGTGAGCATCCCCGTGGTGGCGTTGATTGCCACGCCCTTCGGCAACGTGCCGCCCACGAGGCGGAACATGTTCACCATCTTGCTCGTATAGCCCTCGTCGGTCCCGTCAAGCTCGAGGTCTGGCTGCACGCATTGAATCAGCTCCACGGGCTCGCCGTTGGCCACGAGGTCGGCAACGCTGTTGCCGGCTGCGTCCTTGCCATCCGCTCCGACTGAAGTTTCCGGCGCGCCGGCCTTCAGAGTGGAGAACGACCACGTGGAGGGGCCTGGCGTCCAGGCAAGCGCCTTGAGGTCGTCAAGCGTCGGTGAGGCCGCATCGGTGTAGGCGTAGTCAAGCGCCCAGTAATAGGTCTTGCCGTCCTCGGCGATGAAGTTCTCGGCCTGCGTGGCCTCGTTGTGGTCCTTGTCGTACCAGCGGACCTCCGTCGGCTTCGCCTTGTCGCCGAAGCGCACGCGGCAGTAGAGGCCCGGCTCGGCCGCAATCACGGCGGGAAGTGACCAGGCGAGCGTCTGGACGTCCGTCTTCTTCACCACGGCCTTGTTCATCAGCGCAGGAAGCCCCGCCTTGGACCACGGCACCGGGGCCACGGCCGCGAACCGCCCCCACGTGTACGGCGCGCCGTCCGCCTGCGGCGCGAACTTCACGTACGCACCGCCCGTCACGCCGCTCAGCGTGAACTTCACGGTCGTCGTGCCAGCTGGAATGATCTGCACGAGGCGGCTGGAGAAGTCCGTGACCGTTTCGTTCAGCTTGGCGGTCTTGTTGACGAACTGGCAGGTGAGCGTGGCCGCGTCTGCGGATGGATCGGGAAGCACAACGGACGGCTCGCACGCAAAGAAGCCGGGGCCCGTGAGCGTGTAGGTGAGCGTGCCGTTCACGGCACCGCTGCGCAGCGCGCCGTCGTAGTCGTTGAACCACGTGCCCGTCGAGGCGAGCTTGAGGCCCGTCGCGGCGGCGATCGTCTTGGCGTACGCGGCGGACGTCTGCGCCACCGTGTCGTTCAGGATCGTCAGCGTGGCCGTCTTGGCGGCAAGCGTCGGCAGCGTACCGTCGGTCTTTACGGCGGCGATGGTGAAGATGAACTTCTTCGAGGCGGCGTAGTTCGCGCTCGGCAGGAGGTTCACCGTCACGGTCTTCGCATCGTCCTCGCCGTCCGCCCATTCAAGCGTCTCGTCAAATGCATCGTAGTCCTTGCCGACAAGCGCCGTATCTTTGTTCTTCTTGGCGACGGCCGCCGTAGGCGAGGACACTTTGACGGAAACGGGGCCGTCCATGCCGCCCGTGCGCGTGAACGTGAGCTTGAGCGCCTCGCCCGCCTTGCCGGTCACGACGGGCTTCTTCACGTCCGGCACCGCAACGTCCTCGTCGCCGTAGGAGGCGAGCGACACCGTACCGGGCTTCTTGGCGGACTTCTCGACGATCGTCACCGTGGCCGTGTCGCCGGAGATGAGCGACTGGTACTCGCCGTCTGCAAGGTCATATTCGTCCACAGGGTAGAGCCGCACCGTGAACACCTTGTTGGACGCCTCCCACTGCGCCATCGCGTCGGGGATGAGGTTGATCTTGACGGTTTTCACTGCCTTGTTGCCGGCGGGCCACGCGAGTTCCCCGTCCGTGACGGGATAATAGTTCGTGCCGGGGATGGCCGTGCCGGCTTGCGTCGCGTACCGAACGCGCATCGCGCCCTCGGTGCCCGTGCGTTGCACGTACAGCGTCGCGGCAGTCGCGCCCTCGTTCACGGAGAACGAGGTGACGGCGGCAGAGCCCTTCGCGTTCGTGAAGCGCACGATGCCGCCTGCCGCCTTGCTGAAGGTCAGCGTGTAGGCGGAATCCGCCTTCGCGTCCGTGCCGTGCGACACGATCACGTAGTTGACGCCCACGGGCAGGAGTGCACGCGTGATGTTCGTCTCACCCGAATACACCACGCCCGCCGTCGCGTTGGAAATCGTGATCGCCGCGTCGCCGGCCTCGCCGGCAATCGTGCTCTCGATCTTGAAGTTGTAGTAGACGTTTGTCACCGCGCTGAACTTGAAGTGGTCGGCTAGGTCATCCGTCCACAGCGTGCGCCTGAGGGTCTTCGCCGCAGCCGCCGGCGCGATCGCGAACGCGCCTGCGGCCGTCGCGTCGCCGTCCGCCGGGGAGTAGTTCGGCACTTTCGTCGTCGTCTTCTTGCCGTTTTTCGTCGTGGTCTTGGTGGTGTACGACATCACGTACTTCGCGTCGTAGGTGTCGGAATAGCGCGCGGAAACCACCACTGGCTCGTCGCCTGGATTCCAGGCGGGGACATTGGTCAGGACACTTGCAGGGGCCACCGTATAATCCTTAACGGCATTGAACTGCACAATTGGTTTTTCGCCGATCTCCACCCTTTCGGTCATGTTCGACGTCACCGTCGTCGTCTTATTGTTGACCTTCGTCGTGAACTGCTTCGAGAACTTCACGTTAAAGGATGTCGTGGCCGTGCCTTTCAGCACGCCCTTCTTGGAATCCCATGTCCAGCCGCTCGGCAGGCTGGCGACCGACCACCCCTTGTATTGCGGGTAATCAAGGGAAGGCTTGGCGCCCGTCCAGGGGATATCCGGATTCGTCTGCTTGACGGCCAGGACCGCGCCGTTCGCGTACTGCGCCGCATCTCCGTTGTAGGCCCAGGTTCCGACGCCGCCCTCCGTGACACACTTGACAAGACCGAGCGCGTTCGTGCCGTTCGCGGCGATGGCATGGAGGTTGTAGGCCGGGAAGTCAAGGCCCTTGCCGTCCGCCACCCACACGCGCAGGTAATGCATCGCGTTCGTGGTGGCCTTGAACGTGAGGTCGTCCTCCGCCAAGGCTTCCGAATAAGCGGGCGAAACGCTGCCCGTGTAAGAGATGTTGACCTCCTTGCCGTTGCGTATGTTGAAGAGCTTGGCCCCCAGCATGAGCTTCGAGGCCTCGCTCGGGTCCGCAAACTCCGCGCGGAGCTTGTAGGTGTAGCCCTTGCGGCAGGGGAAGGCGAACACGTCATAGTTGTCAGCGGCGCTGAAGCGGTGCGGGCCGTGGATGGCCCCCAGGGACTGCGCATCGCCGCGCTCAAGCGTGTAGGCCACGGCGGAGTCGTTTGTTGTGGCGGGGTAGGGAACGATCTGCGAGGCCGTCGTGTAGACGTCGTCGACAGGGTCAAACGCGTCTGCCGCCACGGAATCAGCCAAATTGCGTGCCGTGAGCTTGACGGGCGATCCGGTTGGCGTGTCTCCAACGTCGAGCATGGGATCGCACACGCCCACGTAGTAGATGCCCGACGCGCTCGCGGTGATCACGACGCGCGTGTCGAACGAGTCGCCGTCAATCGACTCGTTGGTGGCGAGCGCCTTGCCGGAGGAGTTATAGGCGACCATCTGAATCGCGTTCGTCGCGCCCTCCGTCTCGAATGCCCAGCGCTCGCCCGCGTTGAGGTATATCTTGCAGAGGCGTTCGTCGATGATCGAGTCATAGTAGCTCTGCGTGTCGGTGATACGCCCCGGCACGAAAGTGGCAGAATAGCCGTTCTCCTCGAGAAGGGGGATCGAGGGATGCGCGGCGATCTTTCGATCGGGCACCATCATATACTGGAACGTGAAGGCCTGCGACGTGTCACCGCCCACGACAAACGAGTACTTGCCGCTCGTGTCCGGCAGCAGCACGAGAGCGTCGTTGTATGTGTTCACGAGACTCCAATCGTCAAACGTCTCTCCAGGATCGTAGTCTTCCTTCACGCCGTCGGCGGTGATGTCAAGCGGTTTCGCCGCCGTACCGCCCCGCGAGCGCACGCGGTACTTGCGCCCCGCCTTGAGTGAGGCACGGAAGTGGAACTCGCCGTCCACGAGCTTGCCGGGAAAGGTCTTCCACTTGGTCCCCATCGTGAGGGCCTTCGGGCTTTCCGCCGTTCCCACTTTCGTAAACGTGCGTATGCCTGTCGTGAAGCCGAGCGTGGTCTGGGCACCGATGTCTCCGGTCAGCATGACCTGATACTTGCCGGTCTTCGGATCGCCATCCGTGTCCAGATCCCAGTCGTCTGCGTAAAGGTATGCCACCTTGGTAGCGCCGCCATCGATCTCATCGACGTCGAAGCCGGCCCCCGGCTCATCTTCTCGGTCTTCGTAATAGGTTTCATGCGTGCCCACGTCCAAGTCGATGTTAGCAGCGTTCCCGCCGGTGATCCACACCGTGTAGGCGGTACCGCGCTTGAGCTTCATCGTGTAGTAGGCAACACCGCTCTCCTCGATGAACTCCTTCTCTTCGGAATCGTACTCCTGCACGAGCGTAGCTGTCTGGGACGACTTCAGGGAAATCGCCTTCTTGATGCAGCTGCCCTTCTTCGCCGACGCGCCAAACGCCGCCAGAGCGGCAGCCGTCGCTGCAACGCACACGAGAATTCTTGCTTTCATTTCCGTGTTCCTTTCGTCTAATCACTTGCCAGTCTGCGTGCCGACCGAGAACGGGCACCCGCGCCGTACCGAGATCTCACGCTTGCGTCCCGATGCGTCCTCGTATTCGACGTCGTCGTTGAACCACGCCGCGCCGCTGATGAACGGACGGTCCTGCGCCTCCACGCCGCCATCCAGACCGGATGCGTATCCGCAGGCCGTGCAATTGTCGCTGCCCCAACCGGGCATCACCACGCCCTTGTACGTCATCTTCTCGCCGCCCAGCGTGAATGTGCCCGAGACGATGCCCGTGGACGGCGTGAACGTGAACGTAAGCCCGCGCTTGTTGCTTGCGGCCTTGATCGCGTTCGTCTTCGTCTTCGCCGTATAGGTCACGGTCATGGTGGGCGCCCCGTTCGTGGGCCAGGCCGCGCTGTCGCCGTCACCCTCGTCCTGCACGAAGAACTTGAGCGTGCCGCCCTGGAAAGTCTTGGCGCAGCAGCTCGCGAAGTTGTCCGTCGCCACGTAGTAGGTGCCGAAGGCGTCGAGCGTGACCTCGTAGGACGCCTCGGCGGACTTCTCCACATGCCGCCAGAAGAAGTCCGCCTCCGTAGCCGGCGCCACGGAACGGCGGATCGCCTTGTACGAGCAACGTCCCGCGCAGCGGCTGTCCTCCACCATGTTCGTGGCCGAGGCGTCCGCCGCGCCGGGCGTAATCTGGAATGCGCCCGCCAACACGTTGAGCGAACCGAGCGACACCACCGGCACCACCACGCGCGGGCAGAAGTTCGTGCCGGCCACGTCCTTCCAGGCGTCCGGCGTCGCAACGGCCGAACCGGAGAACGCACGGCCGTCCGGCAACATGCCCGCATACGCGAACTTGCCGGCGTTGATCGCCGCCGCCGTGTTCATCTTCAGCGTCGCATAGCCCGCGCCCGCCGCGAGCGGCGTGCCGGACACAACCTTCTTCAACGGCAGGCTCACCGTGTAGTAGCCCTTGAAGTCGGTCGCCGGACACTTCTTCGACCACGTCGCGCCGGGCAACAGAACCTCAAAGCTGTTCTCCGGCGCCATCGGATCGACGAAGTCCACCTCCACCGCACCGTCCGCCAAAGCCCGCACGGTCATCGTGCAGACCGTGCCGTCCGCGGTCTTGCCCACCAGTTCGGTCGTCAGCGTACCCTCGCCCGAGACCTCGCTCCACGACGGGCTGGAAAGCGTAACCGTTCCCGCGTCCACGCCACGGTATTTCGCGCTCGCGCGGCCGGTGCGCGGCAACGTGAGCGTGAACACGCCCGTGAGGCGGTCCGTGGTCATGTCGAACACCGGCACGTCGGAGAAGCTGCGCGAAGTCGCCACCGAGGCGTTCAGCGGCTCCTTGCCGCCTTCACCGGCGCCGGACGTCACGGGGTCGGTCACGTCCACCGTCACCACCACCGTCAGGCCGTCCTTCTTGCCCGTGGACGCGCGGAACACCGCCGTGAACGAGCCGGCCTGCGTCGGTACGCCGGAGACGACCAGTTCCTTCGCATCCTTGTCAAACGCCCATTTGACGCCGGCGGGAAGCGAACCGGAATACTTCTTCACCGTCGTGGCGTCCGTTGCCTTGTTGTCAAGGGCGATCCGGGTTTCGGCCATCGGGACGTAGCGCGTCGCGGAAATGACCTTGCCATCCGTCTCGAATCCCGGCACGTCCGCCGCCAGCACGTTCACCGTGAGGACGCGGCGTTTGCCGTCAACGGCAGATCCGCTCTCCGGCGTCATCGTGACCTTCGCCTTGCCGACGGCGTCCGGCAGCGTGAGCGTCGCCGTCTCGGCGGCGGACACGCGGTTCGACCAGCTGAACGACGTCTCGTCCAGCTCGCCGGCCGACGCGGCGAGCGTCACGGCCTGCGGACCCGTCGTGCCGTCCACGCGCGCCAGCTCCACCTTCACGTCCGTGCCGACGCGCGCAAACGTGGTCATTTCCTTCGCCATCGCGGGCATCGTGGCCGTGATGGCGATCTTGCCGGGAACCTGCTTGTCGTTGTCGCGGATGGACAGGCGGAACTGCTCGATTCCAGGCGCGGCATCTCCGCCAGTCGCCGCGTCAAAGTAAAGCACCTGGTCACCGTCCGCGAATTCGTTGTCCAGAATCTTGACCACAACCTTCTTCTCGCCCGTCTCGCCCTCGGCCCACGAAAGCTCCTGGGTGAAGTTCTCGGGCAACTCGAAAAGGCTCTCGTACTTCGACGACTTTTCGGCGTTGAACGACAGCTGGACGGTTGCGGTGCCGGACGCGCCGCCCCTGCGAACCGCGCGCAGCGTGTAGGAGCCGGCGGACTCGAGCACGGACGCGCTGGTGATCGAGAACCCGACCGTGCCGGGATTCCACTTCTGGATGTCCGTCTCGGCCGCCGAGAGCGTCAACCGCACGTCGCCCGTCACCTTCGAGAGATAGAGGCTGTCCGCCGCCCCCGGACCATTCGTCGGCATGAGCGCCGCGAGGTTGGCCTCGTTCGCCATGTCCAGGTTCGTGATGCGGTAGAGCTGGTTCGAGACGAGGCTCATCGTCACCTCGTTCACGCCGTCCTCGATCGTGATGCTGTTGTCGGCGGCAAGTTCCGTCGGCTGCACCACGAAGTCTGTCTTGAGGGCATAGGTGCAGAGAGTGGAGTTGGGACTTGCCACCGCGAAGTACGTTTCATTCGTCGGATAGCTGACGGAGAGGTAGCAGTTCGCGGACTTGACGTCCACCTCCGCGCTCACGCCCTCGGTCAACAATCCCGTAGCCGTCGCCACGCTTATGCCTCCGTCGACGACCTTGAGCTGCAGGTTGACGGCGTCCGTTCCCGTCAGCGTAAATTTAAGGCGCTTGTTGGCCGTATTCTCCGGATCAAGGCGGTAGACGTCCGTCGCGTCCACGAACGAGACGGTCTTGTCCACCACGTTCGTGCGCGGACCCACCGACTCCATCGTCGTGCCCGCGATGTCGTTCGCCTCCTCCACGGGATCGTCCACCTGGCGGAGCAGCTCGTTCAGGCGCTCGATGTGCGCGTCGATGTTCGACGCGTCCGTCGGCGACTCCACGCCGCCAAAGTATTCAATGCGGCCGGCCACGGTGCCGTCGTTGCGCAGGATGAAGACCGACGGCACGGGCGGCCGGTACTTTTTCGAGGCGCTCGGCAAGCGCAGTTTCTGCGCGATTTCCCAGTTGCGGTCAAGAATGTCCGCAGCCTCGTCCTTGTCGATCATCTTGCGCGAGAGATACGACGCGCCGCTCTTTCCAGCGAACCATCCAGTCCCCTCAACGTCGGTAAGAAGCGTCGGGGCCGTCGACGCCGGATCGTCTGCGGAGGGCAGGTCAAGCGCGACGAGCGCGACTTTGTTCTCCTGCGCCCATGTCTTGAACTTCTGCTGGAGGAACAGGTTGTCGTCCGT
>JAEEGL014665917.1_pt1 | contig 15251 bp, 7 predicted proteins | sample 9134231 | NCBI WGS metagenome assembly JAEEGL01 (sample SAMN16246548, study PRJNA631951) | gut metagenome | biome: gut microbiome; feature: rumen; material: fiber-attached | host: Bos | place: Iran: Karaj | collected 2018-10 | reverse complement strand
CTTTTTATAGATGCTACGCATCGTATGTCATTTTCATACTACAAAACAAAACGCTCCGTCCTGCTTCAGACAGAGCTTCGCATGCATCGTGAAAAAATGCTATGGAAACATTAGAAAATCGCATTTGCCATCTCAGACTCGCATGCAACAACATCTGCTTTAAACCGGGCCTAGGATGTGAGTACTTTGAGCCATAGAATAGAAGGCTGAATTTTTAAGGCCATGAAATCCCGGCAGGAGTGGCAAAAAAATGCCTCTTGCGTGAGCGAAAGGCCCTGTGGGCGGATTGTGACGCGGAGAACTACGTTGTGAATAATTACAAATTATCTTTCAATAGCAACAAGTATATCAATGTTTCGTTGAGATAGATTGATTAAAGTGATAAAATATTTTATAGGTATGTGTAACATTATTTAATATGTTTTTGAACAAAATATAGATTGTGTTTATGGAGGATGTTATGGCAAGAAAAGTAGTTTTAGCAGGGGCATGCAGAACAGCAATTGGAACAATGGGTGGAACACTTTCAACAACTCCGGCACCGGCTCTTGGTGCTATTGTTATCAGGGAAGCTTTGAAAAGAGCAGGAGTTAAGCCTGAGCAGGTTGATGAAGTATATATGGGATGTGTTATCCAGGCGGGTCTTGGACAGAATCCTGCCAGACAGTCAGCTATTAATGCAGGAATCCCTGTAGAAGTACCGGCAACAACAATCAATGTACTCTGCGGTTCAGGACTTCATTGCGTAAACCTTGCTGCCAAGCTTATTGGAATGGGCGATGCTGATATTATCGTAGCAGGCGGTATGGAGAATATGTCAATGGCTCCTTATCTTATGCAGCAGGGCCGTTATGGTTACAGAATGGGTTCGGGTGAGCTTCAGGATGCTATGATCAAGGATGCTCTTACAGATGCTTTCGGCGGTTATCATATGGGTATCACTGCTGAGAATATTGCTGAGCAGTGGCATCTTACAAGGCAACAGCTTGATGAGTTTGCAGCATGGTCACAGAACAAAGCTGAAAAGGCAATTGCTGAAGGCAAATTCAAGGAAGAAATCGTTCCTGTAGAAATCAAGAAAAAGAAAGAAACTATTATTTTTGATACAGATGAAGGCCCGAGAAAAGGTGTGACTGTAGAGGGTATTTCAGGTCTTAAGCCTGCATTTAAGAAGGATGGCGGTGTAGTTACAGCTGCTAACTCTTCAGGAATCAACGATGCAGCGTCTGCTATCATAGTTATGAGTGAAGAAAAGGCCAAAGAACTTGGGGTTAAGCCACTTGGAACATGGATTGCAGGAGAACTTGCAGGTGTAGAGCCAAGCATTATGGGTATCGGACCTGTAGCTGCTACTCAGAAGGTAATGAAGAAGGCCGGATATACAATCGGTGATTTTGATCTTATTGAAGCTAATGAAGCTTTTGCAGCTCAGTCTGTAGCTGTACAGCATGATCTTGGCTTTAGCAATGATGTACTTAATGTTAACGGTGGTGCTATTGCGCTCGGACATCCTGTAGGATGCTCGGGAAACAGAATATTAGTATCTCTTTTGTATGAAATGCAGAGAAGAGATGTGCATAAAGGACTTGCTACTCTGTGCGTAGGTGGCGGAATGGGATGTGCTGCTATAGTTGAGAGATAAGACTATATCGGCGCTGATTACAGGAGGAACAGATGGCAGATCGATCAATTCTAATAGTTGATGACAATGAGATCAACAGAGGAATTCTTGGTGAGATCTTCAAGGACAAGTACAACATACTCGAGGCAGGCGATGGTAAGGAAGCCATGAGTATGATTGAGGCTAATGAGGAAAAGCTTGCGGCTATTCTTCTTGATATTGTCATGCCTGAAATGGACGGCTATCAGGTTCTTGAGGCCATGCAAAAGAAGGATAACCTAAACGATTCTGTTCCTGTTCTGATGATCACGGCAGATACTTCAACTGAAGCTGAGCGTACAAGTTACCAGAAGGGGGCTGCGGACGTTATACACAAGCCCTTTGATCCTGTTATTGTAGATAAAAGAGTATCAAGGACCGTTGAACTGTTTGATTCCAAGAATAATCTGGAAATCCAGGTTGATGATCAGACAAGAGTATTAAAAAAACAGTTTATTTATCTCAAGAAACAGGAAGAGCGAATTAAAAGCAGTAATGAGAGAGTAATTGATACTATTGCTACTATAGTCGAGTTCAGGAGCATGGAGTCCATTTATCATTTAAAGAGGATAAAGGGCTTTGTGAGAATTCTAGCTCTGACAGCGATGAATAACTATCCTGAACTCGGACTTAATCCTCATATGGTCGATGTAATTACTCAGGCTTCAGCTATGCATGACATAGGTAAGATTTCAGTGCCGGATTCAGTTCTTTTAAAGCCCGGAAGACTTACGAACGAAGAGTTTGAAGTTATGAAATCCCACACTACCAGAGGCAGCGAAGTAATTGAGATGCTCAAGGATGTTCAGGATAAAGAGTATTATGAAGTATGTCTTGATATTTGCAGACATCATCATGAGAGATATGACGGCGGTGGCTATCCGGACGGCCTTAAGGGAGAAGAAAATTCAATAGCCGCGCAGCTGACAGCAATATCGGATGTTTATGATGCCCTTGTAAGTGACAGGGTCTATAAATCTGCTTATCCTGTGGATAAAGCTTACGAGATGATCAAAAATGGTGAGTGCGGAGTATTTTCACCCAAGATTCTGGCTTGCTTTGAATTTGCAAGACCTGACATGGAGAAACTGGTTGCCCAGACCAAAGCAGCAGAGGCGGCTGAAAAAGGGTACTCTGCAGAAGCTACGTAATATGACTTCTTACGGGCAAAAGCGGAAATAGTCCACAAGAAGCCATGACTTTTGGTGGACAATAGAGAAAATAGTCATACATTATAGTAGTATAAAAAAATTGTTGACAAGAGTCGCCCTCGTGCATATAATATATTTTGTTGCGAAAGTGACTTGTGCGTGTAGCTCAGCTGGATAGAGCGTCTGGCTACGGACCAGAAGGTCGTGGGTTCGAATCCTGTCACGCACACTAAGATAAAGATAGCATTCAGAGAGATCTGGATGCTATTTTTCGTTTATTAGGATATTTCTCCGAAAAGTCTTCGATATTCTATTCCCATGAAACCGCATACATTTTATAAAATTGATTTTTAGCTTTGCGGAATAATTAACCAGAAAAAAGATAATTGGTGCAAAATGCACAAAACTAGACAGTGAAATTTTGTTTAGTTTTGAGCGAAATATATGAAAGAAACTTACAAATATACCTTGTTTTCGTCAAACTGATTATGCTAATATAAAGGCACATTTCAACTGGTAATGTAAGCGTTTACATTATTAAAAATGTATAAACTTACAGGTTTGTTTGGGAGGAAGAGTATGATTAGAAAGACGAGATGGCACAAAGCTGGCGCTTTGATGCTGTCAGCAGCTATGGGGCTTTCATCATTTTCTGCAGCCTTGCCCGGTGGCGTGGTATATGCTGAAAATGGTGATGTATTAGATGCTGACACAGAAGCGAGTGCAGAGACATCGACTGGGGGCAGCGAAGCTGGAAGCGATGAAGCTTCAGTTTCTGCTACAGAAGAGACTTCAGCTACGGAGGATTCACAGGAAACAGACGCAGCATCACTGGAATCAACAGATGAATCTTCCAAGGAATCAGAAGAAACAGATACTGATTCTGCATCAAAGGGGCAGGATGCAGAAGAGTCAGAGCGTGAAGGAGCAATAACATTGCTTGATGAAAAAAAGACATCTGACAGAAACTTTGATTCATCCAAAGTAGATGTATGGGACTTTGGCGCAGAGAATCTTGGCGATGCCTATAACAACAGACTTGACGCTGATACGATCAATGGATTTTATTCTGTTGAAGCAGGGTCTACGGGGGTAAATATAGCCTCTTTTTCTGTAGATGATGGGGATTTTGTGTTCAATGATGGTGGATATTCTACCACTCACAGACTGAGAACAACTAACACATCACTTACAAGATATGATGCTAAATCACTTAAGGATAGTGATGGAAATGTTTATTCAGGTTATCTGTACTCCAATAAGGGATCAACAGATGCAGTATATGTTGCACTTGAGTGCAAGGCTGATGATGTTATAACAGCCTTTGTTGCAAGTAATGGAACTGATTCAACAGTTCATTTCCAAAATGTTTCAGATGCTTCTGATGATGCATCTATGGTTCATACCCTTGGTGGCAGTACAGTAACTAAGATGACTTTCTACCCTGCCAAGGATGCACAGTACAAGCTCTTTTCAGCAACTGAGAAGCTTGTTCTTGCCAGAGTATATCGTGAACACGCGCAGTATGGATATCTTACAGGTTCTGTTGAGGGCTATGAAGGAACAGGCTCTTTTGACATTGTATTTACAAATGTTCAGAACGGAAATGTAGTTAAGGCAACTGTAGCTGACGGCAAGTATACAGCTCAGCTTGCAGAAGGCTTCGACTATACAATGAGTCTTGCCGGAGCTGATGATTACGCTATCACATCAGACAAGAATGTTAATATCTCTTCAGATACAGAGATGGACATTGTTGTTGAGGGCGTAGATCTTGTTGAGGTATCAGGTAAGCTCACAGGTATAGCAGATAAAGATATGGCTAAATTCGTATCTGCAGCTGAGTTTGAGTTTGCGGCTCAGGATGAGAAATCTGTATATGTACCTGAAATTTCTCTTACACTTACAGATTCAGCAATTGAGTATGAATTAAAGCTTCAGAAGGATGTTACATATTCAGTTTCAGTAGCAGACAAGAAGAGCACAGCAACAGAAAAGTTTGCAGGTGTTGAGGACTATGAGCTTGTTACTGATGAGCTGACACTTGATAAGTCATCAGATAATGTAGACATTGAATTTGAGGCAAAGCCTTTATATAAGGTAACAATTGTTCCAAACGGAGCAACACTTTCAGATCTCAAGGATGCTGTATTTACATTTACAAGGCTTGATGCAGAAAATGAATTTGCTGCAGACGGATATGTATATGAATTTACAGGAACAGAAGATATTGCTCTTAGAAATGGTCAGTACGCTGTAGAAGTAAGCAACACAGGAGCTCTTGTACAGAAACTTACAAGTGACCTTATTGTTAATGGTGCAGACGTAACTAAGACTATCAGCTTCTCATCAGATATTACTGAGTGGGATTTTAGCGATCCTTCTTTTACATCTAAATTTGCAAATGCCACAGAGGGAACATATAACGGTCTTTCATGGACAAACGGAAGATCTCACAATAATGTATACCTTTACTCCGGTGCAGGAAAAATCTCAGTTCCTGTAAAGGGAGACTGCCAGATTCAGGTGACAGCAAATTATCAGTATTCATATTACTTTGAGAATGATACAGAACCTTCAGTAAATGTTAAGACAGGTTCAACCAGCACTAATGAGACTTTTACTTATGACTATAAGGGCGACGCAGGAACTTTTGATGTAACAGTTTTGGGATCATCATATATCACCAAGATTGCAACTGTTTATCAGACAGAGTACAAGTCAGAAATCCTTGTAGGATCATCAGATAAGGCTGATTATGCAAGTATTAATGACGCTCTTTCTGCTGTTCGTCGCATGGACAGAAAAGACGGACAGAGAGTAACAATCAGCATTGAGCCTGGCAACTATGAAGAAATGCTTGTTATCGATGTGGCTGATGTAACTCTTGCCAACGCAAGCAGTAATCCAACTAATACTCTTAAGAACAGCGGCGCGGATATTGATGACAACGCAGTTCGTATTACCTGGTACTATGGACATGGCTACACATATTACAGTATGGGTAGTGACTACAAGTACGATGCAGATGTACTTGCTGCAAATAAAGAGAACGGATATGCATCTGTGATCAATCCGGGTTCAGGAACAGGTACATATTGGAATGCTTCAGTGGTTGTTGACGCTGCTGGTTTTGAAGCAAAAGATATTATTTTCGAGAACTCTTTTAACCAGTATGTTTCACCAAAGGCTGCAGAGGATGTGATTGTTCCTCAGAGCTCTGCTAAAGAAGGTTCAGTAGCAAGAGCATCCATGTCAGCAGGTGATACAACAGTACAGGATAAAAAATATGTTGAGAGAGCGGCAGCTCTTGCCCTTACAGGCAGCGCTACAGAAGCATATTTTGAAAACTGCCGTATTATAGGCCGCCAGGATACACTTTATGGACATACCGGAACAACAGCTGCTTTCTATAACTGCGCTGTATATGGCGGAACAGATTATATCTTTGGCGGAATGACAGCTGTATTTGCAAAGTGTGATCTTGTCCTTAACACAAGTGAAGACAAGAATGATGTGGCTTATATCACAGCTCCTCAGCAGAAATCTGCTTCAGAGCGCGGTTATCTTATGTATAACTGTACAGTTAAGAGCACAACTCCGGGAGTTGACACAGCATCCAAGTATGTATCCAAGCCTGGTCAGTTCGGAAGACCATGGCAGGCCAATACTTCTGAAGCTGTATTCTTTGACACTGTAATTGAGGCAACACAGTGGGCAAATGGCGCTTATGATGAAAATGCGAAGACCTCTCTTATTCAGCCTGTAGGCTGGAATACATCTCTTGGCGGACAGTCTGCAAGAAATGTCGAGTTCGGAACATTTGAGGTATCCGGAGAGGATAACAGCAAGGAAAGAGCGTCATGGGTTCAGCAGCCAAAAGAGGCGGTGCTTGCAGACGGAACAGCAATTTCAGTTGCAGCATTCCTTGGTGAGTGGGATCCATTTGCAGCAAACAATAAAGACATGACAATCACATTCCCTGACGGAAGTTCCGAGGTTGAACCTACACCAGGTTCTTCAGAGACTCCGGTTTCAGAGAATAATGAGTTTACATTTGAGTCATCTACTCTTGAGACATTTGCAGCAGGAACCAAGGCAGATGGCGAAATGGAAAAAGTTGGTACAGATGACTACTTTACAATTATCTACAGTGCTAAGTCCAAGGTAGATACATCAAGCAAGACTTGGGCTGATGATTATACATCAGGAGTAAGACTTAACCTTGGAGGCGCAGCTGCAACTGAGAAGAATTCAGTTAAGTTTACAACTTCAAACGCAGCAACTGTTAAGGTATGGTGGGCATGCGGAGACGCTGGTCGTCAGATGACAGTTCTTAATGGCGCAGGAGAAGCTGTAGCAACAACAAGTGAAGAAGCAGTTAAGAATTCTCCTTATATTTCAACAATAAGACTTGAGAATGCAGGAACTTATTTCCTCGGCGGAACAGCTAATAACTATATCTTCAAGATTTTAGTTACAGAGGACAAGGCTGCAGAGCCTGTAGTATCAACTCTTGAAGCTTCTAAACTTACAGCATTTGCAGCCGGAGCCAAGGCTGATGGCGAAAGTGAGAAGGCTGGAACTGACGACTACTTTACACTTGTTTACAGTGCTAAGTCCAAGATTGATACTTCCAGCAAGACTTGGGATGATGGCTATACATCAGGCCAGAGAATTAACTTTGGCGGTACTGCTTCTACAGAAAAAAATGCTATCAAGTTCACAACTTCAGCAGATGAAGCTACAGTAAAGGTATGGTGGGCTTGCGGCGATGCAGGACGTCAGATGGCAATCCTTGATTCACAGGGACAGAACGTGGCAACAACTGAGGAAGCAGCAGTTAAGAATTCTGCTTATATTTCAACACTTAAGACAGGTGCTGCAGGAACATATTATCTTGGCGGCGCTACAGGTAACAACTATATCTTCAAGGTAGAAGTTACAGATGGAGCTCCTGTAGAAGTCAAGAGAGCAGAGTGGTCTGAAGTTGATGCTCCTTCTATTACATCTGTTGCACTTGATAAAAATAATGCAGGAAAGATTGCAGTTACTGTAGATGCTGTTATCGGTAAAAACGGTGGCGACAGCCTTACAGTAGAAATGCTCGATGCTGATGAAAATGTTATCGAGACACTTAAGTCTCTTGCAGAGAAGGATGAGTTTACATTCCTGTTTACTCCTTCAAAGAGCGGTGATTATCACTTTAGTGTGGCTCTTTCAAGAGATGATGAAGAGGAAGTTAAGAGTTTTGTAAGACAGGATGCTTTTGCTTTTGTTCTTCCACTTATGACTCCTTCATTTAAGAATATTGTTAATAAAGGCGCAGGAACTGCAGTAGTTAAATTCTATTCAGTACCTGAAGCTGAAAGCTATAGCCTTACAGCTACAGATAAAACAGATGCAGCATCTCTTTCTAAAGCAGTTGTGACTGCCAAGACACCAGATGTTGATGAGTCTACTGAGTATTCATATACATTTGTAGGTCTCAATGTAGGACATAAATATGAACTTGCATTGGTAGCTAATCGCGGACAGGATACTTCAGATAAGTCTGTAATGGACTTCGAAGTTACAGAAGAAGGCGAGCGTGAGTGGGTATTCTCTGCATTTGGTCAGGGTGTATCCAAAGGCTCTAACATAGGTTCTACTGTTAATGATGATGGTTCAGTAACAGTTTGGAATACAGGAAATAAAGGTAAGCTTGTTCCTGCATCAACTGACGGACTTTCATTCTATTACACAGCAGTTCCTGCAAATAAGAACTTCACTCTTACTGCTACAGCAACTATTGATACCTGGACATTTACTAATGGTCAGGAAGGCTTTGGTCTTATGGCTGCCGATAGAGTAGGTGTAAACGGAAACGCTGCAGTATTCTGGAATAACTCCTATATGGCATCCGGAAGCAAGGTAGAATATTACTATGACACTGTTAATCAGGAAGTTACTACTGATACTTCAGCAGCCAAAATTACAATGAAGCTTGGTCTTGGGGCTCAGGAGAAGGTTGGAGTAACAAATGAAAACCTTGCAAGGCTTGAGGCTAACGACACAGAGACTGTTAATAACGAGTTTTCTTCAAATATGTATCCACTTGAGACTAGCGGTGGTCAGAGCGGAGCTGGTACATACAATCTCTTTGGAAAAGAGGTATCCGGAACAGTAGTAGGTACCATAGCTAATCCACTTACTCAGGTAAGACTTCGTATTCAGAAGAACAACACAGGATATTTTGTAAGTTATCTTGATGGTAACGACAATGTAATTACAACCAAGAAGTTCTATGACACAGAAGCTCTTAATAAGCTTGATTCTGAGAATGTTTATGTTGGATTCTTTGCTTCAAGAACATTTAAGGCAACATTCAGCGATATTGAGCTTACAGTGATCGATCCTTCAGAGGATGCTCCTGCAGAGGATAGACCTGTAACATATGTAGTACCTGATTACAAGATCATCTCAGCTACATATTCAAACACAGCAAAATATGACCTTCAGTACGCAGGAAATGCAGATGGTGTTCTTACTATTACTGATGCTAAAGGAAATGCTGTAGTAGATAATAAGGCAGTTGTAGCAGGAGAAGTTGTAAGCACATCTGTAAAACTTAACAAGGGTGATAATACATTCAATGTAAGCTTTACTCCAAATGCAGACTTTAACCCTGGTGGAGACGAGTATCAGAGACTTTCTTCTTATGACACTGCTGAGTTTGCTCATACAGTTAAGTATGCAACAGTAAATAATGATGAGAAGATTTATGTAAGTGCTGATGGCAAATTTGATGCAGCAGGAACTGCAAATGATCCTGTAGATATTTATACAGCTGTCAAGTATGTACAGCCCGGCCAGACAATTGTTGTTGCCGCAGGTACATATAGCCTTACAAGCACTGTAACAATTGCAAGAGGAATTGACGGAACACCTTCAAAGCCTATCAAGATGGTAACAGAAGGCGGAAGAGCAATCTTTGACTTCAACAAGAAGTGCGCCGGATTTGTTCTTGCAGGTAACTACTGGTATATAAACGGAATTGACTGCACACATTCAGGAAATTCACTTAAGGGTATCCAGGTATCCGGTAGTCATATCACACTTGAGGATATCCGCACATATGAGAACGGCAACACAGGTATTCAGGTCAGCAGATATCTCACAACAGACGGAAGAGATATGTGGCCAAGCTACAATCTGATCCTCAACTGTACATCATACAGCAATGCAGATGCAGGTTATGAGGATGCAGATGGATTTGCAGCTAAGCTTACATGTGGCGATGGAATCGTATTTGACGGATGCATCTCCTATAACAACGCTGATGATGGATGGGATCTCTTTGCCAAGGTTGAATCCGGAAGCATCGGACAGGTAACAATCCAGAACTCTGTTGCATTTGCTAACGGATATGGCGTTGATGGTACAAATGAAGGTAATGGTAACGGATTTAAGATGGGTGGATCAAGCATGTCTGGCCCTCACAAGCTTATCAATTCAGTAGCTTGGGGCAACAAGGCTAAGGGTATTGATTCTAACTCAGGTCCTGATATTCAGGTTTACCATTCGATGTCATTTAATAATGGCAGCAACAATGTAGCTCTTTATACTAACGATACAGCTAATACTAACTACTACGTAGATGGTGTTCTCTCATATCGTACAACAGGTACAGGTACTAACGAGAACATCAAGGCTAAGGGAACACAGGATACAAATAACATCTATGGCAAGAAGAATTTCTTCTGGAATGATGGTGCAAGTGCAAACAGTGATGGACTGAAAGCTTCTGATAACTGGTTCGTATCTCTTGATGCTCCTTATGCAAATGCAAATGATCCATATGCAGTAGCAGCATCTCTACGTGCGGCAGATGGTTCAATTGATCTTGGAAACTTCTTAAAGCTCAGCGAAACTGGTATCGCAGCTCTTGCAGCAGCAGGACTTGATGCATCTGAAATCGCAGCTGGTGTTGACGGCGAATATGAGGCAGTCAAGGATGAGAGAGAAATCAGCGGATCATCAGATGATGCTCAGAAAGATGCTGAAGAAGATCCTCAGGAGCCGGAAGAAGAGGAAATTAAGGGCGAATTTGTTACTAAGTACTGGAAGACATACTTCGTTACAGAGGATGGTGAGAAACTTACCGGTCTTCATAAGATTGGCGGAGAGCTCTACTTCTTTAATGAAAACGGAGTGATGGCCGTTAATAAGTATGTAACTGTTGATGATTACAGATACTACATGGATGGCGAAGGAAAGGCTATCAAAGGCTTCTTTACACAATATGGCTCTACATACTTCTTTGATGATGAATGTCATGAGGTTGCAAGCACTCTTGTGGAAGCAGATGGCAACAAGTATTACTTTGGCAAGAACAACAAGATGGTTAAAGATGTATTTGTTGAACTTGAAAGCGGAAAGTACTTCTTTGATAAGACCGGAGTCATGGTAACATCAGCATTTGTTACACAGTATGGCTCAACTTATTTCCTTGGCGCAGATGGTGCGATGGTAAAGAGTTGCAAGCTTGCTGTCGGAGACAAGCACTATGCATTTGGCAGCCAGGGCAAGATGATCAAGAACAATTTTGCTACAGCAGGTGATGATAAGTTCTACTTTGGCAATGATGGAGTCATGGTAACATCAACATTTGTTACACAGTATGGTTCAACTTATTACCTCGGCGAAGACGGTGCAATGCTCAAGAACACGGTATTCACAGTAGATGGCGTAACATATTCTGCTAATTCTGCAGGTAAGGTTAAAGTTAAAAAATAAAAAATAACGTTCTAAAAGATGAGGACCTGTCACCAAGTGTGGCAGGTCCTTTTAAGTTTGCAACATATCTTTAGCATTGTTATAATAAATCTGCTGTTGTTGTAGACAGATGAATGAGGAAACAGAGATTAATTTATGAAAAAAATGGAATTAATTGCTCCATGCCACTTTGGACTGGAAGCTGTACTAAAAAAAGAAATCATTGACCTTGGATATGACATTACTGAATCTGTGGATGGCAGAATTACTTTTGCCGGTGATGCTGATGCGGTATGCAGAGCTAATATATGCCTTAGAACTGCAGAGAGAATCCTTATCAAAGTAGGAAGCTTTCATGCTGAATCTTTTGAGGAATTGTTTCAGGGAGTAAAGAGCCTTCCCTGGGAAGAATTTATCCCGGAGCGTGGTAAATTCTGGGTTAAGAAGGCATCTAGTGTTAAGAGTAAGCTCTTTAGTCCGTCTGACATTCAGTCTATTGTCAAAAAGGCTATAGTTGAGCGTATGAAGCAGAGCTATCATACAGACTGGTTCAAGGAAGATGCAGAGAGCTTTCCTATCAGGGTATTTATAATGAAGGATGAAGTTACTGTTGCCCTTGACACAACAGGAGATTCACTTCATAAAAGAGGCTATAGAAAGCTTGAATCCAAGGCTCCTATTGCAGAGAACCTTGCAGCTGCACTTATCATGCTCACTCCATGGCATGCTGACAGAATTCTGGTCGATCCTTTCTGCGGAAGTGGAACTATTCCAATCGAGGCTGCCATGATGGCTGCCAATATTGCTCCGGGAATGAACAGACATTTCACAGCTGAGAGCTGGACTCATATCATAACTCCTCAGAACTGGGCAGACGTACGAGATGAGGCCAGAGATGATATAGATACAAGCGTAGAGACAGACATCCAGGGATACGATCTTGATCCGGAAATGGTTGATATAGCACGTATTAATGCCAAAAAGGCAGGCGTGGAGAATATGATACATTTCCAGGCTAGGGATATAGCTGATCTTAGCCACAGGAAGAAATATGGCTTTATTATTACAAACCCTCCATATGGAGAGAGAATCGGTGAACAGGATGAACTACCTGCCCTTTATAAGACAATTGGTGCAAGGTACAAGGAACTTGATTCCTGGTCAATGTATCTGATAACAGGATTTGAGCAGGCTGAGAAATTTATTGGTAAAAAAGCTGACAAGAACCGTAAAATTTATAACGGTATGATAAAGACATATTTTTACCAGTTTATGGGACCTAAGCCTCCTAAGAGAAACGGATGAGAATAGATGAATAATGCAGAGATGAAAAAGATGTTTATCAAGGCATCTGTTTTTACAATCTGCAGTATCGCAGTGATGCTACACAGATCTGCTACCAAGCATATTCTCATTACTGACGCTGCAGGTACAAGCGTTGACAGAGAGTTCAGCAGTGAGTCATATAATCTTTTGGTGGATAGAAATGTGTCAGGGGATCAGAGTGGGAAACTAACTATTCCTCTATCTAAGAGTGTAAGCTCAGATGATATTGTCATGGAAGACAGATATGTAGATCACGAACTTCGTATTTACATTGACAGCAGGGAAGAAGGCTATTATCTGGATAATGCTGTTTTATCCGATCTGGATATAATAGATGAGGCGGTTTGCATTACTGAGAATGATACAGGCAGCGTATGTCTTGATTTTAAGTTAAATGGCCTTTATGCCAACGAAAGCTCACTGACAGAGTCGAGTACTATAGAAGTCAGATTTTTTAAACCACACGAGGAATTCGATCAAATCGTAGTGGTTGATCCAATCGGATACGTTGATCCGGATACTGATATATCAGATGGAGCTTCAGATAAAGACCTGGCGCTTGATACAGCTCTTTTGCTGAGAGCTCAGGCTGAGAAGGATGAGAATAATAACATTAAATTCTACTATACTAGGCTGTCTGACGCATATGTGGACGATGCAAGAAAACTTCAGCTGATAGAAGATGTGCAGGCAGATATGGTAGTCAGGATTGGTGCTGATTCTGATCAGACGGGAGCCGATGGGATCATAGCTTATTATAATGACGAATACTATCTTAGAAGGCTTAGTAACGCCTCTCTTGCGGGAGCTTTAGTCAATTCATGCACTGCAAGTGGAATAAATGTTCTTGGGATCAAGCCAGAGTATGAGGATGATGCAATACTCACAACATCGGAAGTTCCTTCCACGAAACTGATAATACAAGTACCTGGTGATGAATCGGGGCAAAAGAAATTACAGGATAAATCATATAAAACTAAACTTGCATCCGGTATTTATCAGGGAATTTCGGATGCTTTTGAGGAGATGCGATGAGAATAGTTTTTGCTACTGGCAATAAAGGCAAGTTAAAAGAAATACACAGAATTCTGGGGGATCTTGGCATGGATATTTTATCTATGGCTGAGGCTGGAGTTCAGGATGATATAGAGGAGACAGGAACCACTTTTGAAGAAAATTCCATGATAAAGGCCGAGTCTGTTTCAAAGAGTCTTAAGAAGCTTGATCCTGCAGATGAGAGTATAGTTCTTGCGGATGATTCAGGTCTTGAGGTTGACTACCTTGGTGGGGAACCTGGTATATATTCGGCCAGATATATGGGAAAAGATACATCCTATGACATTAAGAACAAGGCCATAATAGATAAACTTGAGGGTGTACCTGAGGATGAGAGAACAGCAAGGTTTGTGTGCGCTATTTCAGCTGTTTTCCCTGATGGACGTAAGTTTGCATTTCTTGGCAAAATGGAGGGACATATAGCTCATGAAATAGCCGGTAGCAATGGCTTTGGATATGACCCTATATTCTTCCTGCCTGAATATGGCAAGACAAGCGCGGAGCTGACTGAAGATGAGAAAAATGCGATCAGCCATAGAGGTAAAGCGCTCAGAGAAATGGAAGAAGTACTGCGCGCAGAGCTTGGAAAGTAATGTTTGGGGTGTAATATGCATAAGTATCTTGTTGTAAGCGATACACATGGAAGAGATCAGAACTTCTATGATGTACTTGATATAGAAGAGCCCGTGGATGGAATAATCCATTGCGGCGATTTTGAAGGCTCTGAAGGTAAATTTGCACTGGCTGCAAATTGTCCGGTTTATTTTGTGGCCGGTAATAATGATTTTTTCTCTGATCTTAACAGAGAGCTTGAGTTTGAACTTGACGGGCATACTTTTTTTGTTACTCATGGCCATCATTATTATGTGAGCATGGATTACGAGAGTATCAGAAGTGAAGGAATTGCCAGAGGAGCAGATATAATTATTTTTGGACACAGTCATAAGCCTGTTGCCAAAAAGATAGATGATGTTTATCTGTTCAATCCCGGAAGCTTATCCTATCCGAGACAGGAAGGCCGAAGACCCAGTTATTTAGTGCTTTTGATCGATGATGAGGGACAGATTGAATACGAAATTAAGTACTTATAAAATCGTAAAAAAACTTGTAAAAATAGTGTTGACATTTCCTTTGGAATCGTTATATAATACTTCTTGCGTTACGGCAAAAGGCAACAACGATTAAGAAATCGGGGTGTGGCTCAGTTTGGCTAGAGCACCTGCTTTGGGAGCAGGGGGTCGCAGGTTCGAATCCTGTCACCCCGACTAACGTAACGCAACACCTTGCGGGTGTAGTTCAAT
>JAEEGL011198018.1_pt1 | contig 15251 bp, 15 predicted proteins | sample 9134231 | NCBI WGS metagenome assembly JAEEGL01 (sample SAMN16246548, study PRJNA631951) | gut metagenome | biome: gut microbiome; feature: rumen; material: fiber-attached | host: Bos | place: Iran: Karaj | collected 2018-10 | reverse complement strand
TGAGGCGGGGAGGCTCAAGATGCGGATCACTATGAAAAGCGCCGACTACGGGACCATTCTTGCGCATGCCGTAAAATGCGCGCCCAAGGAGGCCTGCGGACTAGTCGGGGGTGTTGAAACGGCGGACGGAGTACGGGAAATCAGAAAGGTCTATTTGCTGACCAATCTTGATGATTCCTCTGATCATTTCACGCTTGATCCCAAAGAACAGCTGCGGGCGGTTAAAGATATGAGGGCTCTGGGCATCAGACCGATCGGCAACTGGCATTCCCATCCGGCTTCTCCCGCAAGGCCCTCGGAGGAGGACAGACGTCTTGCCTATGATTCGAAGGCGACGTATCTGATACTCTCCCTTGTGGACGAGGAACGCCCGGTGCTCAATGCATTCCACATCGAAGGCGACATGGTAAGAAAAGAGGAACTGGTACTGGTTGATTAAAACAGGAGGGAAGGAAAGTGCCTGAGGAAAAATATACGGTGGATGACACGATCGATATCACGGATGTCGTGTGTCCTGTTACCTTTGTCAAGGCGAAAGCCGCTCTGGAGGAACTTGAGGAAGGGCAGGTGCTGCGAGTCCGTATGAACGATGGCGAGCCGGTACGGGATGTACCCCGCAGCATGAAGGAAGAGGGACATCAGGTTTTGAAACTTTCCGCCAACGGTGACGGAACCTATGATCTGATAGTGCGGAAAGCGGGAGACTGACAGCACGCGGTTGTTTTTTCTCTTCCTCTTGATTCCGCAAAAAGTTCTTGTAAAAAGAATTACAGGGTGTCTACCACGGTGATGCGGCTGGTGATCATGCCCATCCAGCATGTAAAGGCAAAAGTTCCGCTTTGCCCGGGGGTAAAGGAAATAAGATTTTCCCCTGCTGTCAGTTGCTGCTCTATCCCGAAGATCGGAACGAGGATGGCGTTGTTGCATCCGACAAGTTTGTCTTTGGGCATCATCAGCTTCCATATCACGGGCAGCCCTTTTTGCACCACAATGGGCTGAAAAGCGCCAAAATCCGCAGTGGAAACGACTTCCTGCCCGGTTGCAGTAAGCCGTGCGACCGCACCTTCCGGGTTTTGAGACGCGGCCAATGTTTGCCGTCCGGTCAGGGCTAATCCGTTTTGCATCATCCCCAGGGCTAAAACCATGATCAGGAGCGCCGACGCTTGAAAGATCCGTTTTGTCCCCTTTTGGTTCAGGTGGCCGGTAAACAGGTTCACACCCAGCAAGGCGGGCATGGTGCCAAGACAGAAAGCGGCCAAGGCCGCGGCCCCTGAGCCCGCTCCATCCAGGCCCAGGGCATAGACCTGCATAAGCTGCAGCGGGCCGCAGGGCATAAGCCCGTTAGCCAATCCCATGCCGAGGGAAAGCAAAAAGAAATGCCTGCCGCTGCTTGTTCCGGAAACGGAAAAACGGTCGCGCAAGCTGGCGGCCAGACGGCCGGGAAGGCGGAGCGGGCGGAATTGCAGACGCCGTAAAAAGCTGAAACTGCCCACCATGTTCAGTGCCATGATCAGCATGAACGCGCCAGCCAGGAGCATGAGGCCTCCTCGCATAACAGGCTCAAGCGCAAAGGTTTGGCCGAGCAGGCCTGCGATTGCACCTGTGGCGCTGTAGGAGAGCAGTCTGCCTGCCTGAAAGCAAAGAGCGGCCTGACGGATACCGGTTCCCTGGCCGGCGTTTTTCGCGGCCCAGAGGCCATGGGACATGGCAATGCCGCCGCACATGGCCAGGCAGTGAGGGGCAGTCAGGAGGCCCACGCTGAAGAGCGCTCCCAGGCTTGCCGCCTGGCCAGGGCCGGGGAAAAAGCCGGTGAGTTTGGCGGGGATGAAGTGCTTGCCTGCCCAAAAGATAAGAAGCGCCATACCGAGAAGCCCCAAAACCTGGCCGAATTTAGCCCCGGTTTCCTTACCCGGCTGCGGGACGATGCGGTAACCGGCTTCCTGCACAGCCTGATGGAGTTTGGGCATGAGAAGTGCCGCTTTTTGTTCCGGAGCGAGCTTCAATGCCGCTTCCCCCCGTGCGAAGTCGGCTTTTGCCCCCAGTACGCCGGGTACGGCGGACAGTGCCTTTGCCACCCGTTCCTCGCAGAGCGGGCAGGTCATGCCCGCAATATTCAGGCGAAGCGTGCTGCTGTCCATTAAAGTCCTCTTTCCCAGTTGCGGAAAAAGGGTGTGTGCGCAATCAGGACGTCTGCGGGAATGATGATGTTTTCCACAGCGGTGCTCAAGTTGGGTATGGCCAGGGGGTGGCAGCCGTTGCCTTGCAGGCCGAGCTGCTTGGCGGAAAACACGTTGCCGCAGTTCTGACAGACAAAGCCTTTGGGGGCAAAGAGCTTGCTTTGGTGGACAAAATAGGTGCGGGGCGCGCCGTTGCAGATCTGGCATGTGTTGAAGGCTGCCCGTATTTCGCCGTTTCCGTCGCGTACCGCGATGATTTCCATGGAGGTTTCCCCCGCTTTCAGGGGAATGAACAGGGGCTTGGCCGTTACTTGACCGGCGTGGATATGCAGATTGCCCGCCGCATCCAGTGACCAGGCGGGGGCATCCGCCGGAAACGCGGACACGGCGGATACGGGAAAAAACAGGGCTGCGCAGGCCAGGAGAGCTGTGATGCATATTTTCATGGCTGTCGCCTCGCGTAAAAAAGGAACTGCGGGTTTCCACACTGCCGGCGGGATTCAACAGGCGTTTAACTGGTCCGCCTCAGATCCGTCCCGGCTGTCTCCCGGGGCAGGGTGAAGCCCAAAGCCTTGATACGGGCCAAATCGTCGGCCAGTTCGTTGCCGTTCGTGGTGAGATAGTTGCCTACAATGGCTCCGTTTGCGCCCGAGGTGAAGCAGCGGTACTGATCTTTTCCCAGTTGCTGGCGACCGCCGCACATGCGCAAAACCGCCTTCGGATTGATCAGGCGGAACACGGCGATCGCGGTAAGTACCTCATCCAGGGCAAGTGGCTCTAGGTGAGCCAGCGGTGTGCCGGGAATCGGGGTGAGCACGTTGAAGGCGATGGACATGACGCCCAAATCCCGCAGCTCCAAAGCCAGATCGACGCGGTCGGCAATGCTCTCGCCCATGCCGATAATGCCGCCGGAGCAAAGCGCCAGTCCATGTGCGCGCGCCAGCCTGAGAGTGGCTGCCTTTTCCTCCCAAGTGTGGGTGGTGCAGACCTGGGGAAAGTAATTTTTGCAGGCCTCCAGATTGCAGTGGTAACGTTTTAGCCCGGCCGCGGCGAGGCGGCTGACGGTTGCTTCGTCCAGCAGTCCGGCCGAGGAGCAGAGATAGAGCCCCGTGCTTCTGGCCATTTCGGCGAAAAGCCGCTCCATGTCGGCCAGCGTTCGCTCGTTCAGTTTACGGCCGCTGGTGACCAGGCCGATACGTTCCACTCCGTGCGCGTCGCAGTCCCGGGCCAGACGCAGAGCCTCCTCCTTGTCGATGAAGGCGTAATGAGGGGCTTCGGTGCGGTGCCGGGCCGACTGGGCGCAGAAGCGGCAGTCTTCCATGCAATTGCCGCTTTTGGCGTTGATGATGGCGCAGGCGTCGAAGCGGTCACCCATGAAATGGCGGCGGATCTTGTCAGCCAGGCGGTAGAGGGAAGGTTTGTCCGGCCATTCGGTCAGCGCCAGAGCTGCATCCCGGTCGATGCTTCCGCCGGAAAACAGGCGTTCTTCAACGTCTTGCAGCAAGGTTGTCATGATTGATTTTCCCTTCTTGATTGATGAGGCTTTTGCCCGTGTTTTCCTTGTGAGCTGCGTCAAGCGTCAACGTCCCGGAAATCCGGCGGGTGTTTCGCGCGATAGAGCCGCGTTCATACTGCCGGTGCGGTAGCCCTCCAGATCCAAGGCGGTGAACAGAAAACCGATGCGTCGGAATTCTTGGCAGACAGCCTGACGTATCTCCGCCGCCGCCAGCTTTTCGATATCTTCCCGAGGCACCTCAATTCTGGCGAGATGCCCGTGAATTCTGACCCGCGCCTGCCGAAAACCGCTGTCCATGAGAAATTGTTCGGCGCGCTCGACGCAGCGCAATTTTTCTTCGGTAATTTCCTCGCCATAGGAGAAACGTGATGCCAGGCAGGCGGAGGCGGGCTTGTCCCAGATTGGCAGGCCCAGTGCTTTGGCAAGCAAGCGAATTTCCTCTTTGCCCAGTCCCGCCTCCTTGAGCGGACTTTTGACCGACAGTTCCGCCGCAGCCCTCAGGCCGGGCCGGTAATCGCCCGTGTCATCCCTGTTGGAGCCTTCCGCGATATGTTCAATGCTCTTTTTCCGGGCGATGCCCATCAGCGCAGTAAACAGGATCTTTTTGCAAAAATAACAGCGGTCCGGACTGTTGTGCCGGTAGCCCGCTTCCTTCAGCGGATTGACCGGGCAAATGACATGCCGGATGCCCCGGGCCGCGCAAAAGGTTCGCACAAACTCCACTTCCCGGCTGGGCACCGAGACGTCTGCGCCGGTGACAGCCAGTACCCGGTCACCCAGAACCTCGTGGGCCACCGCAAGCAGGAGAGTGGAATCTACGCCTCCGGAGCAGGCTACCACCAGACTATTCAGGGTTCTGATATATGCCTGGAGTCGAGCAAATTTTCGTTTCAGTTCTGGAGACAATTCCGGCAAAGACATTGATACTCCTCTCCGTTGCCGTTTAGGAACGCCTGTCTTCGGGATGAGTTTCCCACCTTTTCAAGTTTTTTTGGGGGGTCACGTCAAGCCTGATATGCTTCCCGTACTTTCCGTGTGAAATCATCCCATCCCAAACGCTCCAGTACTTTGGCGAAGCGTTCGCCGGGCTGGGCGTTTTGGGCAAAATATTCGATGGCGGTGTCCGCTATCCGCCACAATGTCTCCTCGTCTTCAACAAGAGGAAGAAGCTCCCTGCCTTTCCGAATGGCATTTCCGAAAGTGCCGCCGAAGGAGACGAGGTAACCGCTTTTTCCGTGCCAGGCTCCGGAGGGGCAGGCCATGACGCAGCGGCCGCAGTGGTTGCATTTTCCCGCATCCAGCACAATCTTGCCATTTCCCATGGAGATCGCGTCACGGCGGCAGGCTTTTTCGCATACACCGCAGAGAGTGCATTCATCCGCCGCCCAGGAGATGGCCATGCCGCCCTTGACGCCCAGATCGTTTTCCTCGGCCTTGAGGCAGTTGTTCTGGCATCCGGTGACGCCAAACTTGAATTTGTGGGGTAGCTGCCGCCCGAAGTAGCGGCGATCCAGCTCGGTGGCAATGGCCAGCGCGTCGATGCAGCCGCTGGGGCAGCATTGTCCTCCCTGACAGGCCGTTACCGTTCGGACGCGGGGCCCGCAGACACTGGGGGACACCCCGCCCGCGGCAAGGTCGTTTTTGATGTTTTCAATGTCTTCAAGCCGGATAAAGGGAATTTCCACCCCCTGGCGTGAAGTGAGGTGAACGTAGTTCTTTCCGTATTTTTTTGCTGCGGCGGCGATGGTCTGAAGTTGCTCCACCGTCAGTGTGCCGCCTACCACCCGCAGACGGAGAGAAAAGGTGTTCTTCTGCTTCTGGCGCATAAAACCGCCGGCCTTGAGTGCCGCATAGTCCACAGCCATGGGAAATCCTCCTTCTAGTAGTATGTATAATTTACGGTATTTTCGTACAGCAGACGATCCTTTTCCGGTCCACTTTCCCGAAGATCCAGAACGAATTCCGGCCGCCGTTCCTGCCGGATCCGCTTTTCCGTCGGAGCATCCAGAGACTCTCCGGGGATAACCGTGATGATCCCGGCCTGCTGCAGCAGATCCGCGGCGAAAAGGAGACGCTCGCCACTTTCGCGCACCTGCATGGTGTGAAGTCCCTGAGAGAGCAGTTCCCGCTCAATTTCCTCGGCTTTGTGGATGTTGTCCGCAAGGATGAGAAACGGCGTCTGGCCCATATATTTCGCCCGCGTTTCCGGGCCGATCTTTTCCGCGTTCTGTTCACCGGCATCAAAGACCGTTTCGATGATACCACAGGCGGCAGTGGCGTTGGTGATCCGATCAATCAGGATCAGTTCGCCCAGTGTCCGGTGGCTGGAAAAGGTGTCCACCACAATTGGGGACGACAGCGAGATGGAGCACAGGGCGATTTCGTTCTTTTTCAGGCTTGTGGCATTTCTGTGTTCACCGGTATTTACATCCACGGTGTAACGGATGCTGTCAATCTTTCCCGGTATGAGCCGGGTGCCTGCCTTGATAAAGAGGGCACGGGAATGGGTCAATGTCTCGTCATCCATCCAGAGCAGGGTGGCATCGAAATGGCTGGCCGTGTGCGGAACCGTGTCTTTGACGAGAACGCTGCCGCGCGAGATGTCTACCTCCGTGTCCAGTTCGATGGTGACAGGCTGACCTTCTCCTGCTGCACTGACGGATTGATCGCCCACCAGTATGTTTTTTACACCGGCCTTTGTGCCGTTGGGCAGAACGCTCAGCATATCTCCGATCCGGATTTCGCCGGTTTCGATTTGCCCCTGAAAGCCCCGAAAAGTATGATCCGGACGGCATACCCGTTGGACGGGCATGTAAAATCCCTCTTCGTGGCCGGCGGGTTCCACTGCCACCGTTTCGAGCCAATTCAGTAAAGGTCCGCCCTGGTACCAGTCCATGATGGCCGACGGTTTTGTCAAGTTCTCCCCCGTTGTAGCAGAGAGCGGGATGATTTTGACGCCCTGCAGGCCCAGTTCATTTTCAAGTTCCTCTATTTGCGCCTGAATCTTTTCAAAAGGTTTGCGGTCATACTCTACCAGGTCCATTTTGTTCACAGCGAATACGAAAGCGCGGATGCCCATAAGTGCGCAGATGCGCGCATGACGGCGCGTCTGCACGAGTACGCCCTTTGTTGCATCTACCAGAATAACCGCCAGATCGGCGAAACTTGCGCCTACCGCCATATTGCGGGTGTATTCCTCATGTCCAGGCGTGTCTGCCACAATGAAGCTGCGTCGATCTGTCGTGAAATAACGGTAGGCCACGTCGATGGTGATGCCCTGTTCGCGTTCCGCCATAAGCCCGTCCAGAAGCAGGGAGTAATCGATCTCTCCGCCCCGGGAGCCCACACGGCTGTCCAGTTCCAGGGCTCGCTCCTGATCGGCATAGAGGAGCTTGGTGTCGTAAAGAATGTGCCCGATGAGTGTGGACTTACCGTCATCCACGCTGCCACAGGTGATGAATTTCAGAAGTCCGTTCATCAGAAATATCCCTCCCGTTTGCGTTTTTCCATGCTGGCTGCGCCGCCATCCCGATCTATGACACGGCTGGTGCGTTCGCTCGTGACAGCACTCAATGTTTCTCTGACAATGGCATCCAGTGTATCCGCCGTCGATTCCACACCGCCGGTCAGCGGGTAACAACCCAGGGTGCGGAAACGCACGCTTAGATACTCCGGCCTCTCACCGGGTAAAAGCGGCAAACGATCATCGTCCACCATGATGATGTTGCCGTCCCGGCGAACAACGGGACGCTTTGCCGCGAAGTACAGCGGTACGATTTCTATGCTCTCACGCCGGATATACTGCCAGATATCCTTCTCCGTCCAATTGGAGATGGGAAACACCCGGATGCTTTCACCTTTTTTGATACGGGTATTGTAGAGCTTCCACATCTCCGGGCGCTGGTTTTTCGGATCCCAGGCCTGTTCGGTGTTGCGGAAAGAAAAAATGCGTTCCTTGGCGCGGGACTTTTCTTCGTCTCGTCGTCCACCGCCGAAAGCCGCTGTGAAGCCGTACTTCGTGAGTGCCTGTTTGAGTGCCTGGGTCTTCATCACATCCGTGTAAACAGCGCCATGATCGAATGGGTTGATGCCTTGCCGCACTCCCTCTTCGTTGGTGTAGACGAGCATGTCAAGGCCGTATCTCTTTGCCATGTTGTCCCGGAAGGTGATCATTTCCCTGAATTTCCATCCTGTATCTATATGTAAAAAGGGGAAAGGCGGTTTTTCCGGATAAAAGGCTTTTCTGGCCAGATGCAGCATGACGGAGCTGTCTTTGCCGATGGAGTAGAGCATCACCGGCTTTTCGCACTCCGCCGCTACCTCTCGGATAATGTAAATGGCTTCCGCCTCCAGTTTGTCGAGATGGGATAATTCCCGCATGTCTTTATGCCTCCTAATATTCGTTGGCGTTGCGCCTGTTGACCGGGATGGTGACGGTTTTCCCTTCCGGAAGGGTGATGATCCAGTCGGTGACATCCCCCTCGCGCTTTGTCCGCATGAGGCTCCCGCGTCCGCCGATGTCCGCTCCGAGGAAGTAGGCAATGGCACCGTGGACACACTCTTTAAGGCATGAGGCGCAGCCCCAGCACTCCTCCGGCCGTTTCAGAAACACTTTGCCGTTCTCAGCCCGTTTTATGAGATTTCCTGGACAAATTTCCCGGCAGCGGCCGCAGGCCGCGCATTTTTCCTGGTCAATGCGTATGCTCATAGTTGTCCTCCCCGACCAGCTCCCGGCGGAAAACTTCTATACGGCCGTCCGTGAGTTTTGAGTTGACGTAGTTTTCCTGCCATTCGTCCACATTGGGGTAACCGGTGTGGATGCCGAAACCCGGCCAGCGGGTTTCTTTCCGCTCCCGCATGTGGGCCAGCAGTGTCCGGCAAACCGTAAGGCGCTCGGTGAGTTCATAGATGCGGAGAAGTCCGTCTCCATCTTCGGCGCGCAGATTTTCAACCAGCCCGGCCAGTGATGCTATTCGCTCCTCCGCCACGGAAAGCTGGTTTTCGTTGTAGCGGTACCCGGTGCGGATGCCTCCGGCATATTCGTCCATGATTTTCTGCATGGCTTCCTCCAGGGCGGATATGTCGAAAAGTGTCTTTTTATCCAAAGGGGCAAGATGCGTTTCATATTCGGCAAAGACCGTGTTTGCCTGTTCCGCAAATGCGAGTTCCGGAACATCGGGCAGGACTTTCAGATCAGCCAGTGCCGTCTCGGCCGCTATGGCACCCTCGGCCAGAGCACCGGTGACGAACTTTTTCGGTGCGCCGCCGGATACGTCGCCGGCTGCGTACAGACCGGGAAGGGTGGTGCGCCGTGCCGTGTCTACCCAGTATCCGCTTCCAGTATGTCCGCCGACGATGTAGGGCTCCGTACCTTCCACCTCCACGTTGTACCCGGACGGCAGCTTTCCGCTTTCGATCCATTTCAACGTTTGTGCGGGAGCCATGTTAAGGTAGGCTTTCAACAGATCATTATCCTGTTTGGGGGTGATGCCCTGCGTGCGTAGAAAACAGGGTCCGCGTCCTTCCCGGACCTCATTGGCTGCTCCATAAGCCCGGCCTGAGGTGGAAAGTCCGTAACGTGTCTCAAATATCTCGCCCAGCGCGTTTATTTCCCGCGCACCGGCTCCCAGGGCAATGGTGCCTGTCGGGGCGATGGTATCCTTGCAGCGCTGGGCGACAAAGCGCATCTCGAAGCTGGTCATTTCCGCCCCAGCCCTGATGCCCATGGCGTAACCCGCCCCGGTGTTAAAAGGCGGGTACCACATCTTGTGCCGGGAGAAACCGGGGTTGTTGGGACGGTACAATCCCGCTGCTCCTCCGGTGGCCATGATCACCGCTCGCGCAAAAATGGCATAGGCGGTTTCGTCCGTTACGGAAAAACCCGCCGCGCCTATCACGCGGCCGTCCCAGGTCAGGAGCTCCGTCAGGTTAACATGGTTCAGGATACGGATGTTCCCATGACGCCGTGTTTCAGCGGCCAGTATGGGCTTGATGTTTTCTCCATTGATCCGGATGTTGTGCCGGCCACGGGCGGCATAGTTTCCGTTTTTGTCCTTCTGGATCACCAGCCCCATGCGTTCCAGATCTGCGGCAGTTTCGTTGAAACGCTCCGCCATGGTGAGGACGAGGTCATCGCGTATAATCTTTTCCGCGTCCTGGCGGACGAATTCCAGATAGTCCCGAACGCTCTGCCCCTCCGTAATGTAGGCGTTCAGTGCGTTTACCCCGGCAGCCAGGCAGCCGGAACGCTCCACATTCGCCTTTTCCACAATCAGAATGCCGATATCCGGAGAACGCCGCGCCGCGGTAATAGCGGCGTAGCAGCCTGCTGTTCCTCCTCCGGCGACAAGTATGTCGGTTGCCAAAAACCGTTTCTTCATCATTTCAGATCACCACGCTTTCCCGCGCCAGCGACTGGTTGTGCGCCAGCGTTACAGTGCTGCCGTCGATGACGAACAGCCGATAGATGAATACGTCCACCGTTTCGCCCACCTGGATGGTCGGCTCGTTGATGCTGCGAAGAGCGGATAGCAGATTGCCGTGCAGGCGCACGCGAATTTCCAGGCTGCTGCCCCGGAAAATGATGTCTTCCACCACGCCTTCCTCGGCGGAACTCGAATACTGGAGATTTTCACCCTTCTTGAAGATACCAACGAACTCCGGCCGGAGAATGGCCTCCGTGTCCGCGCCACGCCGATCAAAATGGTGAAAACGTTCGTAATTTTTCACCAGAATGGAGTTGCCAATGAAACGTGCAACAAAGGATGTGGCCGGACGGGCATACAGCTCCTGCGGCGAACCGGACTGCTCCACCCGTCCCTGGTTGGTCACGACGATCTCGTCTGCTACCTCAATGGCCTCGTCCTGATCATGAGTGACGAAAATGCTGGTAATGTGCAGTCTTGTGATCATCGCCCGCAGCCAGGTACGTAATTCCAGCCGGACTTTGGCATCAATGGCGGCAAAGGGCTCGTCCAGAAGCAGAATCTGGGGATTGGGCGCCAGCGCCCTTGCAAAGGCCACGCGTTGGCGCTGGCCGCCGGAGAGCTGGCTGGGATAACGTTTTTCCAGACCCTTGCAGTCGATGAGCGCAAGCAATTCGGCCACCCGCTCCCGGATGATGTTTTCCGGCGCCTTCTTCACCCGCAAACCGAAGGCGATGTTTTCAAAGACCGTCATGGAGCGGAACAATGCATAGTTCTGGAAGACGAAGCCAATACCCCGCTCACTGCCGGGCACATCGTTGACCACCTGACCGTCAATGAGAATCTCGCCGGAATCCGGCTGCTCCAGTCCGGCAATCATGCGCAAAATTGTAGTTTTTCCACTGCCGGAGGGACCGAGCAACGCGACCAGCCTTCCTTTGGGAATAGCAATGTTGATATCTTTTGAAGCATGAAAGTCATTGAAATGCTTGTTAATATTCCGAAGTTCCACATAAGCGGCATATCCGTTCATGACGGTTACCTCACTTTCGGATGTCCAGTTCCTTTTTGCCCCGGCGTTCCAGCCAGAGACGAAGTGCTAAAATGACAAGCGCCATCACCACCAAAAGTGACGACGCGGCGAATGCGCCGGTGAAATCATAGCCCTGATACAGCAGTTCGATGTACAGCGGCAGTGTGTTGGTTTTGCCCCGGAGATGCCCGGAAAGGACAGAGACCGCTCCAAATTCTCCCATGGCCCGGGCCGTGCAGAGTACGACGCCGTACAGAAGCGCCCACTTGATGTGAGGCAGAGTCACCTTGCGGAAGATGGTAAAAGTCCCTGCGCCCATGAGGGCAGCGGCCTCTTCCTCGTCCGTGCCCTGGGCCGTCAGTACCGGGATCAGTTCCCGGGAGATAAACGGGAAGGTGACAAAGATCGTTGCCAGGACGATGCCCGGAACGGCGAAGACGATCTTGATGTCCCAGTTTTCCAGAAGCGGATGCAAAAAGCTCTGACGGCCGAAGGTGAGAAGATAGATGAGGCCAGCGATAATGGGGGATACCGTAACCGGCAGATCGATAAAGGTGGCAATGAGCTTTTTACCTCTGAAGGCGAATTTTGTCAGGCACCATGCCGCGGCAACACCGCAGATCGTATTGACCACCACGGCCCAGACTGTAGCCTGTACCGTGAGCCAGGCCGCTTTGCATGCGTAGATGTCCGTGATCTTTTTAATATAGATGGCATATCCTTCTCGGAGCGCCGTGATGATGATATACACGAGCGGCAGCAGCAGGAAGACGGCCAGAAAGACCGCGCAGAGCGTGATCAGAGTCCACTTCAGGAAGCCTCTGTTTTTCCGGAGTTCCATAATTTCCTCCCTAGGCCAGTCCGCTGATGCGGCGGGATACGACGCTTTGCAAGATCGCGTTCACAGACAGAATGATGAAGGCGATGGCCAGCATCATCAGCGCGATGGTGGTGGCGGCGGCATAGTCGAATTCCTGCAGTTCCGCCATGATGAGCAGCGGGGCTATCTCCGTCTTGTAGGGTGTGTTGCCCGCGATGAAGACCACGCTGCCGTATTCGCCGATGCCGCGGGCGAAAGCCAGGGTGAAACCGGAAATCAGCGCCGGGAGAATTTCCGGGAAAATAACCCGGCGAAAGGTGGTCCTGCCGTTTGCGCCCAGAATCATGGCCGCCTCCTCGTACTGGATATCGATTTTCTCCAGCACGGGCTGAATCGAGCGCACCACGAAGGGAATGCCGATGAAGACAAGGGCCACGATAATGCCCAGACGGGTGTAGGCGATGCGGATGCCGAAGAGATCGTGAAAAATTTTTCCCACCCAGCCATTGGTCGTGGTCAGATGGGTCAGGGAGATGCCCGCCACCGCCGTGGGCAGGGCGAAGGGCAGTTCAATGATGCCGTCGATAAAGCGTTTGCCGGGAAATTCGTAACGCACCAGTACCCAGGCGAGGACAAGTCCCATGACCGCGTTGACCAGCGCCGCCGTCAGCGCCGTGGAGAGGCTCACCCAGCAGCTCGACAAGACCCGTGGCCGGGTGATGATGTAGAAAAGTTCGGCGGGCGAGAGCTTGGCCGCAAAGACCACCAGTGAGCACAGCGGAATCAGCACCACCAGACTCAGGATGGTAATCATGACTCCGAAAGACAGTCCAAAGCCGGGGATGATGCTGTGCCGGTTGTTTCGCGTTGTGTGTTTCATGGATTTTCCTTAAGGTGTGGTGCAAACAGAGCTTTTCGGGGCGAAGCGTCCCGGCCTGCGCCCCGAAAAGCAGTGCCGCTAACGGCGCTCGTAGATGCTGTCAAAATTGGCGCCGTTGGCGAAGTGGACGGCTCTTGCCTTGGTCCAGCCGCCGAAGTGTCTGATATCGGTAAGATGCACTTTTTCGTTGATCCACCGGCCGTCCGCAGGAATCGCGGTGATGGTGGAGGATTCGGATGTCGAGACGAAACGGTCGCGGATTGCTTTCGAACTTGGACGGTAGAAGTTTTGGGCCTCAATGATTTGGGCCTTCTCGGAGTAAAGATAGCGCAAATACTCCTTGGCTGCGTCCGTTGTGCCGTGCTTTTTGGCCACCTTGTCCACCACGGCCACGGTGGGCTGGCACAGGATGGAGACAGAAGGAACCACAATCTCGTATTCACCCGGATATTCTTTCAGGGACAGGAAGGCCTCGTTCTCCCAGGCCAGCAGCACGTCGCCCTGCTTGTTTTCCACAAAGGAGGTGGTGGAGCCGCGTGCCCCGGAATCCAGGACCACCACGTTACTGTACAGTTTGCGGATGGAGTTCAGAATCTGCTTGTTGTCCTGCCCCTGAAGCTCGAAGTAGCGCCAGGCTGCAAGGTAATTCCACATGGCGCCGCCCGAAGTCTTTGGGTTGGGAGTGATGATGCCCACATCGTCCCGGACGAGATCGTTCCAGTCGAGAATCTTCTTGGGATTTCCGGCACGAACGAGAAACACGATGACCGACGTATAGGGCGAGCTGTCCAACGGAAATTCGGAAGTAAAGCCAGGTTCGATGAGCCCGGCGTTGGCTACAACCTGCACGTCGCCTTCCAGAGCCAGAGTAACCACATCGGCTTCAAGACCGTTGGCCACCTCCAGCGCCTGTTTACCGGACCCACCGTGGGACTGGGTCACCGAGATTTTGCGGCCGGTCAGTTTTTCATAGTGCGGTTCGAAGATTTTGTTGTAGGCGGCATACAACTCGCGGGTCGGATCGTAGGAGACATTCGTCAGTTCGATAGGGTCTTTCTTCTCCGCGGCGTTTCCAGAAACCGGGGTGGCCAATGCGCCCAGTACTCCCAAGGCGAGAGCAGCGGCGAATGCCGGGGCAAAGAGATGTTTTTTGCGATGCTTCATGGTGATGTATTCCTTTTCAAATGGTTGTAGTCATGTTTTTCAGACAATAAAAAAGCGGGATAATCCGTTCATCCCGCTCAGGTGTGCATTCGTCTTTGTCCGACTGTGCGCGAACACATCAGGACAGTGCAACATCGGAGGCAACACGTTCGACGGGACGGGCCTTCACAGCAACAGCACGACTTTCGGCACAGAAACGAGGCATTCATATTTTTCTCCTTCCGTTAAAGATACCAACCAACTATGTTGGTATGTTATTTCGTGGGGAGCATCTTTATGCCATTCTGTGATGAATGTCAAGGAAAAAATGAAAAAGAATTGAGGACAGCCTCTGAGTCGTATCACCGCAGCCTAAAGCTTAGAAACTGCATGCGAAGACAGAGGCGCTCTCTTGAAGTTGGAGATAGCTTATCCCGTCCATTTTAGAGGGGTATCTCAACATATTTAACCCGGTGCCCCGAACACGCTGCGACGGGGGATGATGGGAACAAAAATCTGATAAACTTTAAAATTGACCACACCTGGAGGAAGAGCGAGTCGCTTTCAGGGCAAAGTTCAGGCCGAGCGTGAATTTCAGCACGAAGACCAGGCAGGTTGACGAGTGGCGAGTATTGGAAATATGATGAAAAAAGGGGCTGTTCCATAATAGAACAGCCCCTTTTTTCAGTGGACGGATGTGCTTTTACACGGCCTTCATGGCGAGCAGATCGGGGATGGTCGCTTCGAAATCGACGCCGTACCAGGGTTTGTCGGGGTTTTGCAGGGTGACTTCCATGGTATGGGCGGTGTACTCGGCCGCGATTTTGAGGGCGTCTTTCCAGTGCACGCCCCGCATGATTTCACCGATGCAGGTGCTGGAAAAGAGATCGCCGGTGCCGTGATAAACCGCGTCAATGCGCGGGCGCTGGTAGGTGAAGTACGTGTCGCTTTCCCGTTCATAGGCCATTACGCCGATCATCCCCGGTTCCAGGCAGACGCCGGTCAGCACGCTGATCTTTGCGCCGAAGGCGTTCAGCCGCATCAGGAGGTCCTTGATATAGGCTTCGTCATGATTTTCCCGGTATTCTGCACCGGTCATCAGGGACGCTTCCGTGATGTTCGGCACGATGATGTCGGCTTCCGCGCAGAGTTCCGCGTTTTTCTTCACATAGTCCATGTTGAAGGCCGGGTACAGCTTGCCGTTGTCGGCCATGACCGGATCGACAAAAATTATCGTGTCCTTGCCCCGGAAATCCC
>JAEEGL017216322.1_pt1 | contig 15252 bp, 13 predicted proteins | sample 9134231 | NCBI WGS metagenome assembly JAEEGL01 (sample SAMN16246548, study PRJNA631951) | gut metagenome | biome: gut microbiome; feature: rumen; material: fiber-attached | host: Bos | place: Iran: Karaj | collected 2018-10 | reverse complement strand
TCCGACCATATTTCCCTTTACCATAATACCGTTAAATACTCCCCTTACGCCGTAAAGGGGGCTGTCTTTGCTTACCATGAAAGGTGCCACTATGGCAAGACATTTTCCGTCAATGTCTCTGCTTAAGCCCAAAAGTTTGATTGAACAGTTAAGCTTCTTGGCATATTCAAAATCATTTTTACCTATATTCGTAATTCCTTCGGTATGGACATTCTTATAATTAACGGTTTTGCCCATGGCAAGAGAAGAAAGAATCGCAATTTTTCTGCACGCGTCATGTCCGCATACATCCGCTTCGGGATTCTGCTCTGCATATCCCTTTGCCTGTGCTTCTTTTAAAACCGCATCATATTCGCAGCCTTCTTCATCCATTTTCGTTAACATATAGTTGGTAGTACCGTTTAAAATACCGGTAATGCCCTCAATACGCTCTGCGCCGAGACAGTCTTTAAGAGGACGCAGAATGGGAATTCCGCCTCCTACACTTGCTTCGAAAAGATAAGAGCAGTGATTCTCTTTTGCAATCTTTAAAAGCTCCACACCGTATTCGGCAACAACAGCCTTGTTGGATGTGCAGACACTTACTGAGCGGGAAAGAAGTGCTTTTGTAAATTCGTAAGCCTTTCCGATTCCGCCCATTGCCTCTACCGCTATATCTATTTCGGGATCGTTTTCAATAATCGAAATATCATGAACCACTTTGTTTTCATTGGGATCTCCGGGGAAATCTCTAAGATCAAGGATATACTTGACTTCCACCTCATCGGAGCATCTTTCGGAAAGTTCCTTGCAGTTCTTCTCAATAATTTCAGCCACTCCGCTTCCAACGGTACCGTAGCCTAAAAGGGCAACATGTATCATAACTATCTCCTTTGGGACAAAATACTGCCAAAATCAACAATGTATTATAACATTAAACATCTTGTTTGACAAGTTGAGCAGGGAACAATCATTCTCTTTACTATTCCCTGTCCCGTTGATAAAATATATTTAAATTTGCAGGTTTCAAAAAAACTTCGGAGGATTTCATATATGAAAGAGAAGCTTTACACCATTCCCATGAACGATGCCGTTAACGCCGGCGACGAATGTCCTTTCTGCTTCGTCGAAAGAGACGTTGAGCAGGATTTGCTCGATCTCGTACTCGGTTCCGGTTCATCCTACATGGAAGCCGACATGCGCGAAAAGACTGACAAAGCAGGCTTTTGCAGAATGCATTTCAAAAAAATGTTTGATTACGGCAACACGCTCGGAAACGCATGGATTTTAAAAACTCACTACATGGAAATGCGTAACCAGATGAAAAAGAGCATGGACTCTTACAAGCCCGGCAAAACAACTATAATGTCAAAGTTTTCAAAGTCTTCCAAAGTTGAAATGAAAAACTCCGTGGCAGCATGGGTAAAAGAAAAAGAAGAATCATGCTATATATGCAATTCCTTTAAGGAAATGTACGAAAGATATCTCGATACATTTTTCGTAATGTACAAAAAAGACGATGAATTCGCAAACAAAATCAAAAACTCCAAAGGTTTCTGCCTTACTCACTTCGGTGATTTGTGCGAAGCCGCAGAGACAAGATTAAACGACAAGCAGAAAGAAGAATTCTTCAACATGCTCTTCCCTCTCATGGAAGAAAACATGAGCCGTCTTCAGGAAGATGTTTCCTGGCTTATCGAAAAATACGATTACAGAAACAAAGACGCCGACTGGAAGAATTCCAAAGATGCAATTCAGAGGGGAATGCAGAAACTAAAAGGTTCATATCCCGCCGATCCGGTATACCAGCAGAAGAAATAAGATAAAAAGCAAAGACCTTTACCGCTTTGAACGATAAAGGTCTTTTTTATTGTTTTAGTCTTTGTTTTAGTTTCAGTTATTTTTCTATCTGTCCCACTTGTCACACAGCGAGTTGATCTGATCCGCAAATTTTGCAAGATCTTTGTTCGTACCGCCCTGGTTTCTTTCGATAACCTGTAACAGTCTGTTTCCTGCAGCAAGGAGTCTTGCGAATACTTCGGTAACTCTCTTGGTAGGATCTTTCTTCTCGACGGGCTTCGGATAAGCTTCGTAAACAAGTTCATTGGCAGCGAGGTCGTAAACCGTTCCGCTGAAAGGTGCATACGCATCAAATCCGTATGAGTCTTTAAGACAGTCAGCAAAGATATTACATACGGAATCTTCACCGTGAACAATGAATACCTTGTCGGGCTTCTGCTCAAAAGCATTAATCCAGTTAATCAGTCCGCCCTTATCTGCATGTCCGCTCATTCCGGCAAGAACCTTGATGTTCGCATTGACTTCAATGGGTTCGCCGAAAAGTTTGACTTCATCGACACCTTCTACAAGTACTCGTCCGAGAGTACCCACAGCCTGATAACCTACAAAGAGAATCGTACATTCCTCACGCCAGAGGTTATGTTTCAGGTGGTGTCTGATACGGCCTGCTTCACACATACCCGATGCTGAAATGATAACCTTGGGTTCAGGATCGAAGTTGATTTCTCTCGATTCGTCTGATGTGATTGTAAGTTCGAGTCCCGGGAAAAGCAACGGGTTAATTCCCTGTCTTACAAGTTCCATCGCCTGATCGGAGAAGCAGTTATAAATATTTTTCTGGAAAACTTCCGTAGCTTCAACAGCAAGAGGCGAATCGACGAATACTTTGAATCCGTCATGGCCTTTAATCATTTCGTCTGCTTTAATCTGTCTTAAGAAATAAAGCATTTCCTGTGTTCTGCCGACAGCAAACGAAGGAATGACAACATTTCCTCCCCTGTCGAAAGTTTCCTGAATTATCTGAGCAAGTTCTTTCACATAATCGGGAGTATCGTTTGTGTGGAATCTGTCACCGTATGTGGATTCCATAACAACATAATCTGCGGTAGCCGTATATGAAGGATCCTTAAGAATCGGATCGTTTACGTTACCGAGGTCGCCCGAGAATACGATTTTCTTGGTTACATCATCTTCTGTAATCCAGATTTCAATGCTCGATGAACCCAAAAGGTGTCCTACATCGGTAAATCTGAACTGAATGCCGTCGCATAAGTCATACTGGTGATTATATGCAAAAGGAAGAATCTTCTTAATTACACCTTCAGCATCTTCCATTGTATAAAGAGGCTGTACGTCAAAATCCTTCGCACCTCTCTTCGCCTTACGGGCTTTCCATTCTGCTTCCTGCATCTGAATGTGTGCGGAATCTCTTAACATTATGCTGCAAAGATCCCTGGTAGCTTCAGTAGCAATGACCTTGCCTTTAAATCCTTTTGCATACAAAAGAGGCAGAAGTCCCGTATGGTCTATATGAGCATGCGTAATAAACACATAATCTATGTCGCTCTCGGCACAGGGTAACTCTGCATTCTCGTAAACATTTACGCCCTGTTCCATACCATAATCAACCAGAATCCACTTGCCGCATGCCTCAAGACAATGGCAGCTTCCGGTTACTTCGTGATCCGCCCCGATAAAATGAAGTCTCATATTTAATTTTGCCCCCCTTGATTTACTTAAAGTGAAAATCTTCCAGCAAATTAATTAAATATATTTTACCAAATTTTGTGCTTTTTTACAACCTTTGTCCACTTCAAAAACTACCTTATGTAAATAAAAAAATCCGCCGAAGCGAATTTATTAAGTTTAAAATTAATTTTCAGACACTTCCCCTTAAAATCGAGGTATTTATCATTAAAAGCCTCATCTTGACCGTTTTGGTCATCGCTGTATAAAGCCATTATCCAATCACTACCTCATTCATAGGGATATCAAATTCATCATGCATAACATCTTTGACGAAGCACTGCTCAAAACACACTCCGACTTTTTTTATACTTGCATCTTTATAAGATGAAAAGAATCTGTCGTAATATCCTTTTCCGTATCCGATTCTGAAACCCGATTCATCAAAGGCTACACCCGGAACAACGGCAAAATATTTTTTATCTTTTCCGATTTCCAGTTCCTTTAAACCTTCAACCGGTTCCCTGACATTAAAGTTTCCGATTTCAAGTTCATCCTCGTTCTTAACTTCAAAGAACTTCATTTCATCGCCGAAAGTCTTCGGAAAATAAAATGTGTATTCAGAGTCGGGATCAAAGATGCCGAACACATCAACCTCGTAATCAAGCGGCGCATACAGAAGTATTCCGTCGTATTTATCTTTGGCGATTAATTCAAGCAGTCTTCCCTTTATACGCTCTGAAGCCTCTTTTAAAGCCTCACACGGAATACTCTTACGGGGTTCTATATATTTTTTCCTTAACTCTTTTTTATTCATATATCTACCTACAATTCATTCGAATCAAGAACGATTGTAAAAGGTCCGTCATTAAGCAGTTCGACCTTCATATCCGCGCCGAATACACCCTTTTCCACATGCTTTCCTGCCTTGGTGCACTCATCGATTATATATTCATATAATTCATTCGCCATATCGGGCGCTCCTGCGTTCGTAAACGAAGGTCTGTGGCCTTTCTTACAGTCTGCGTATAAAGTAAACTGTGAGATAAGAAGAAGCTCTCCTCCGACATCTGAAAGCGAAAGATTGGTCTTTCCGTTTTCATCCTCGAATATTCTGAGTCCCAGCATTTTCTTTATCATTTTATCCGCAGTTACCCTTGTATCGTCATGAGTTACTCCGATTAATACAAGGAAACCTTTTTCTATCTGCCCCGTAATTTTCGAATCCACCGTTACGGATGCATGTGTTACTCTCTGAATTACAAATTTCATGATAAAACCCCATTCTTATTACAGCACGGCGATAACGATACCCGCTATGATTATACATGCACATATGAGCTTGTAGCCTATGTTCTTTTCCTTGAATATAAACTTGCCCGCCAGAATCGTTACAATGCAGCAGCTTTGCTTGATAAGCGTCATAACAGTTACTCTCGAATCGGGCATTCTGTTTGCTATAAACAAAGCCTTGTCCCCGATAACGAACATGATGGCAAGTATCCATATCCAGTAGTTTTTCAAAGCACTGACTATCTTTACTTTTTCCTTGGTTACAACAATAAATATTATATAATAAATAACCATGAAAAGCATATACCAAAACTGAAGCTGCGTGCTCGTTACGTTTTTGGTAAGAATCTTGTCCATAACGCCGGATATGGCATTAAAAAGGCATGAAAGAAGTGTGTAAATAATTATCCTTGCGCTTACCTTCTCTTCCTTAAGATTCTTCCTTCTCTCACACATCACAAGGCCCACGCAGACAAGCACGAGACCTGCTATCTGAAGGATGCTCATTTTCTCTTTAAGAATAACCACACCGAGGAGTGTCGCAAATAGCACTCTGGACAGGTCTATAATGCCGTAAAGGCTTACAGGCATCTGTTTTATGGCTTTAAATGAAAGTATCCATGCCGCGAATATTATAAGCGATTTAAACGCTATAAAAAGCATCGTGACCCAGTCAACGCCCCATGCTTTTGGTGCACTCGGCAATACAAACAGAAACGATAAAGCCGTATAAATAATCAGTACTTCTATTACAGTATTCTTTTCAAGAGATTTTTTCTTAACGATTTCCCTTCCGCCTTTTAAAAGTCCGTAAAGGAGAACCAGTAAAATCCACCACATCTTCGTCAGTCCTTTAATATATAATTGCAGGTCAAATAAATCAGGATTCATGGCATCCGTCATCATTTTTTTCATTTCATTTATACCTGCCTGAATGCATAAAAAAAGAGGATCTTCTTGTTCAGAAGACCCCCTGATATTTAATTTTATTCCTCATCCTCATCTGTGGATTCGGTGTCATTTACATCTATGGGCTTATCCTCTTTGTCTTCGCCCCAGATTTTCATGTTGAGTTCTTTATCTTTCTTTTCTACAAGATCAAGAACCGCTTTAGCTTTAGCCTGTTCTGCGCTTGCCTTCTTCTCATCTTTAATAAGAAGTTCCAGGTTAGCGGAAATCATATCGATATTGTTCTTGAATTCCTGAACAAGTTCAGCTGTCTTATCGATAGCAACCTTTGTGATTTCTTCGATATAGGAATCGAACTGTACCTTTGTGGTATTTGCGAACATCTGCTCAACGTCGTTCTTGTAAGACTTCTTGTCGTTTGTTGAGAAGATGAAGATTGCTTTCTGCTTGTTGATGTATTCATCCATCTTAAGAGCTTTAAGACTTGAAGGAGGAACCTGAGTATCTGCAACGTTTGTGATTCTCTTGATGATTTCCTCGTCGATTCCCTTGTAACCGGAAATCTTCTTAATGATGATGCCCTTAAGTTCATCTATCTGCTGAATAAGGATTCTGCCACGGTTGTTCTTGTAGTTGTCGTCGATTTCCTGAAGATATCTGTTGAGCTCATTTCTGATGATGTTGTTCTTCTCTTCAAATACTTCGGGACGAAGTGCAATCCACTTCATCTTGTCGGCAATCTTGCCTGCCTGAATCTGACGGTTACCCATTACGGTGTAGAGCTGGTTGATGTCGTCAATCTGGAATACCATGTTCTCCGTAGTCATATTTGTAAGGTAATCGGCATATGCATCATCAATATCCTTAACCATGCTGGTCTTCATTGTATTGATGTTTCTTTCAATCTCTTCCTTTGAAAGTCTTGCCTGATTCTCAATAACTTCGTAGTCTTCACGGATGAAATCTACAACGCTCTTGATTCCGTCATATAATCCCTTTGCCTTAACAGCCAGTGCATATTTTCTGCCGTACTGAATGATTTCTTTTTCGATGGCATACATACCTGAGTTTACGTAGATTCTCTGTAAAATCGGGTAGAGACTGGAGTCTTCGGGATTGTTACATTTCTTAAGTTCTTCTATACAATCCTTGATAAGTGTCTTTGTTTCGTTATCGGAACGTGCAAGCTTATCAAGTTTGAAGTACATACCTGTATCAACATCAGCCTTGATATTGTCTACTCTGAAAGGATCGTCAACGGGCTCGTTGTTGATTTCGTTCTTGTGGTTGGCAAGCCATCTTCTTTCATCTTCGGTATCAACGTTGTTACCGATAGCCTTTGCAATGTATGCGGCCTTTGATGAAACGAAGAAAAGTCTTTCTTTTGAAAGGTCGATCTGCTGTGCTTCCTCGTTGTAAATCTTGTCTGTTTCCTTAAGAGTAACTTCGACTTTCTTTTTCTTTAAAAGCTGAAGGTCCGTAAGTGACTTTGTATCAGCCTGGTTGATAACGTGAAGCGATCTTGTAAGATCGATTGTTGTTGCCTCGCCTTCTCTGTTGCTTGAATTAATCAGATTGTAGAGAATCGAGTTACCGGTACCTTCCATCTTGGTCGGCTCGTAAAGAACGATAAGAATTGAATTCGTCTGCTGTGCAAGAGCTTTCTGAAGTACGAGAAGGTGCTCATTCGAATTAGAGTCCGTACCGGGTGTATCGTAAAACGTAAAGTTGATATTCTCATCAAGAGGAATGGGGAAACTTACTTCGATGATACCGTCGATATATTCCTCATTCTCGTCATTTCCCATGTTGGGAATGTCGTTTAATTTCTTAAGTACCTGATAGAGCTGTTCATGCTGCTGAAGTCTGAACATGATTGCCGAGTTAACTTCGGAATTGATCTTTTCCTGTGTAATCTCGCACTCTCCGTCAGCGTGGAATGCAAATCTCTTCTTTTCCTTGTCCCAAACGATGTTTGCAACGATTGACTTCTCGGCATCGTCACCCTTCTTAATCACGAAAGACACCGAAGGCTCCTTGGCGTTCTTGATTCTGAACATCTTGGCAGTTTCGGAGTTGATACTTTCGGGAAGGATTCTCTTTCCGATCAGTGCATTGATAAAAGTGGATTTACCTGAAGAATATGTACCTACAAGGCACAGATTAACATCGGAATTGTTAAGCTTTGCTTTCTTAGCCTCGAATTCCGTTTTTCTCTCAACAAAAGATTTACGAATATCTGAGTTCTGAAGCTCTGAATCGAATGTATCGAGAGTTTCGTCACAGAAATCCGCAATTGCTGTATATATATCAGTTACAGAAGGAAGTTCTATAAACTGTTTTACTTTAAATCTGTCTTCTTTTACCGACTTGTTGTATTCTTTAACCTTTTTAACAAAATCGTCGTAGTCAACCTTAGTTCCTTTAAATACAAGATTGACATTATCTCTTAAAAACTGTTCCCATATATCATCAAAGAACTTGTTCCCGTGATTCTGAAGCAGAAATTCTCCGTTGTCCGGTCCGTACTGATTTAACCAGGGGCACATAGCATAAGGAATCTCGACAAACTCTCCCTTCGCTTTTGCCAGAAAACGAATCTCCTTCTTCACAGGATGATACATTATCATTAATTCTTTCATGAATGCCTCCCCAAAATGTCTGTGTGGGTGAATCCCCTTTAATTCACACCATATTTTATTATATACTATATAATGTCAAAATTCAAACTATATATTCTAAATTTAGTGCGTTTTTGCCATGAAGAAACCGCACTTTTTTGTCATTGTTTAGCCTTATTTTGCACTTTCAATCTGCCAGTCAATTTCAGCCAGTCCGTTTTCCTTCAAAAATTCGTTGGCCTTTATAAAATGATTGCATCCGAAAAACCCACGGTATGCCGATAGTGGTGACGGATGCGGCGCGGTCAGAATAAGATGCTTCGGATTGTTAAGAATTTCCTTCTTGGCTATTGCCGATCTGCCCCAAAGCATAAATACAATCGGCCTGTCCTGTTCATTCAGAACTTTTATTGCGGCATCAGTAAACTTCTCCCAGCCTATCCCCTGATGTGACTGCGGATGATGTGCCCTTACGGTTAAAACAGTGTTCAAAAGAAATACACCCTGCTTGGCCCATTTCTCGAGATATCCGTTATCCGGAATGTAGCAGCCGAGTTCATCATGAAGTTCCTTGTAAATATTTTCAAGTGACGGGGGAATGTCCACGCCCTTCTGAACGGAAAAACAAAGTCCGTGAGCCTGGCCCGTATCATGATACGGATCCTGTCCGAGTATAACAACCTTTACATTCTCAAGCGGTGCATAATGAAACGCATTGAAAATGTCCTGCTTGGGCGGAAATACGGTATGTTCCTTATATTCCGTAAGCAGTTTCTTATAAAGTCCTATGTAATATTCCTTATCAAATTCACTTTTGAGTGCTTTTTCCCACTCTCCCGTGATAGGCGGCATGTCTCTGTCCTCGCATCCAAAATTATTGCGTAAAAACTATAATCTGACTGGAATTCCTTCATTCGCAAGGTATTTCTTAACCTCACGGATTTCAAGTTCCTTGAAGTGGAAAAGACTTGCCGCAAGTGCAGCTTCAGCCTTTCCTTCGGTCAGCGCTTCTTTGAAATGTTCAACTGTTCCGGCACCGCCCGAAGCAATTACGGGAATCGAAACGTTCTCGGCAATGATTCTCGTCAGTTCGATATCATAACCGTTCTTCGTTCCGTCACAGTCCATACTTGTAAGAAGTATTTCGCCTGCACCGAGTTCATATGCCTTAATCGCCCATTCAACGGCATCAATGCCCATATCAACGCGTCCGCCGTTTTTAAATATATTCCAGCCGCTGCCGTCCGCTCTTCTTTTTGCATCGATAGCAACAACGACGCACTGGGAACCGAATTTGTCAGCCGCATCGGCAATAAGATTCGGATTCATAATTGCCGCAGAATTGACTGCAACCTTGTCCGCACCTTCTCTTAATATCTTTTTGAAATCATCAACGGTTCTGATACCGCCGCCTACTGTGAAAGGTATAAAAACACTTTCGGCCACGGCTCTTACCATATCAACCACCGTATCTCTCGCATCAGAACTTGCGGTAATATCAAGAAAAACAAGTTCATCCGCTCCGGCCTTGTCATATGCAAGCGCACATTCAACGGGATCTCCCGCATCTATTAAATTAACAAAATTTACTCCCTTAACCACACGACCTGCGTTTACGTCGAGACAGGGTATAATTCTTTTTGTATGCATTTATGCCTCCAGGTAATTGCTTAATATTCTGAGTCCGACCGAGCTGCTCTTTTCCGGATGGAACTGAGTTGCATAGATATTTCCGCACTCAACGGCTGCATGTATTGTTGCGCCGTATTCACTCGTTGCGGCTACTATGCTTTCGTCCTCCGCCTGAAGATAATACGAATGGACAAAATATACATAACTTCCTTTGGTTACTTTGTTAAAAAGTATGCTCTTTTTGGGGAACTCAAGCGAATTCCATCCCATGTGAGGAATCTTTCTTCCGTCACCTTCGGGAAGTCTTACTATTTTTCCTTTAAGAATCCCGAGTCCTTCCACTCCGGGATTTTCCTCGCTCGACTCGAACAGAAGCTGCAAGCCGAGGCAGATGCCGAGCAACGGCTTTTTTTCGGTAATTACAAGTTCTTTAATCACTTCGGTCAATCCGTACTCGTCAAGTTTTCCCATGGCGTCTTTAAATGCTCCGACACCCGGTAAAATAAGCTTGTCAGCCTTTCTTAATACTTCAACGTCTCTCGTAATGACACAGTCATATCCAAGTTTGATTACCGCCTTTTCGACGCTCTTGATATTGCCTGCATCATAGTCAATTATGGCTATCATTATCAGTCCTCCGAACCGTTATTTATCAGTTCTTCTTCCGGAAGCATGTCTTCAAGTTCCGGCAAATCGTTTTCGGGTGCCTCTTCTTTAGGCTCCTCTTCTTCTGTGTTTTGATTATCCGCATTTGCGGGATTATATTCATCCATGAAAGAATCGTAACTTCTTCCCGCAACGAGATTCTCAACGGCTATAGTATAATATACCGGCTTCATCTCACAGATTTCATCTATCTGTTCTCTGCTTACTCCGTATTCATCACTTATTCTTGCGGCTATTTTATCGCGAAAAGCATTGACTTCTTTTGTAATCGAAAGTTCCTCAGCCTTTTCAAGAGAAGCGTTGCACTCTGTATATGTCGCAAAAAGAGCATCCAGATATTTCATCTCTTCTCCGGTCAGTTCGTAAGCATCGGCTTTGTCCTCGTAGAGTTCAAGTTTGTAAAGAAGAGATGACTTAAGATAAATAAGTTCATCCGAATCGTTTCGTTTAATTCCGTAGAGTTTATTGCTTGCAGTCTCATAATCGCCGAGGTAGTAAGCATTTCTCGCTTCTCTTACAGCCATTATCTTCGAGCCTGCCATGCCGAGAAGAAGCACTATTCCGAGAATGGTAAGACAGAATAATGCACTGACTATCATGCCGGGCTTCTTAATGCCTGACTTTGTCTCTTCCTCTTCCTGAACGGGCTTTTCCTTCTTGGGCTTTTTCTCTTTGGTCTTCTTTTTCTTTTCTTTCTTGCCGCCGCCCTTCTTGTCTTCTTCATCAAGTTCGGCTTCTATAGCGGCATTATCATCAGCTTTCTTGCCCTTGCCCTTTTTGTCTTTCTTGCCTTTTTTCTTGCCTTTTTTATCTTTGGCGTCAGCTTCATCACCGCCGGCTTCACCCTGTTTCTCGCCTTCGCCTTCCTCTTCGTCTTCTTCAAACAAAAATCCGAAAAGTTTAGCAAGGAATCCCGGTTTCTTCTTGTCATCGGAAGAATCGAATTCCATATCTTTCTCTTTGGCTTCTGCGTCGCCGGATTCCGAAGCTGCTTCTTCGCTTACTTCTTCGCCTTTTCCTTTTTTCTTGGATTTCTTCTCTTTTTTCTTCTTTTCTTTCTTCTTTTTCTCTTTTTTCTTCTTACCCTTCTTGCCGTCGCCTTCTTCGGGATTCTCTTCATCAAACATTCCCTCGGAATCATCTTCGCCCTTAGGTTCAATGTCTTCAATCATTTTAAGAAGGTCGTCATTTACGGCTTCGTTATTATCTGATTTTTGGATAATATTGTTTATTTCATCGAGATCGTCGTCGGCTTCGGGCTGTTTCTCGTTAATCTCAGCCTGGATTCTCTCGCTTTCTTCGTTAGCTTTATTCTCTACAGCTGCAAGCAGCGCATCCACGTCTTCAAGGTTGCTTAAGAAATCATCCGATAATGAATCATCCAAAAGTCCGCCTGTTTCGCCGCCGGGAATTTCGGAATCACCCGGAATACCCGAAGTATCAGGTATATCGGAAGAACCCAGAAGATCCGAAAGATCCTCCATGTCTGAAGTATCGCTGCTCTCCGAAAAATCGGGCATGTCTGCGGATTCGGATATTTCTGAAAAATCGGGAATTTCAGCAGATTCAGAAAGATCAGGAATATCACTTTCCGTACTTTCAGTCTGCAAAACTTCTTCGGCAGCTTCCGAAATGTCATCCGAAGCATCAGCAGTGTTTTCATTTTCCGAAACTTCTTCGTCAGCGCTTTCCGCCTCTTCTTCCTTTTCTTTGCTCTCATTCAGAAGAGCTTCTTCTGCAGCTTCGGGATCTTCCTCGTATTTTGCCATACGTTCTTCGAGATCCTTCGAATCAACCTTTCTTTCCGGATGAATATCGGAAACATCTGAAAGAATTGCATCGATTTCATCCATATCAAGGAATTCTTCGGTAGCATTTTCTTCGTTCTCCGAAACATCAAAAAGACCGGAATCCGACGCCGCATTTTCATCAGCACCGGTTTCCTCATCATCGTTTCCTTCGTAATCGGGAATGTCTATCACTTCATCAAGATTAAGTTCCTCGAGAAGTCTGGCCATTTCACTGTCAGTATCGGAATCGTTATTCATTTTTTCGAGAATTTCTTCATCAGAAGCCATTCATCGTCTCCTTATCGAATACTTGTAAAGTTTCAAACCTAAAACAGCCGAGAGATAAGTCCCGGCTGTCAGAATAAAATCATTACTGCCACTTTCGTAACATCCGCCCGTATTAAGCAGATTTAAAACTGATTAATACTGAACCAGCGCATCGACTTCCAAAACAAGATTTCCGATCTCGGGTTTTGAAAGCTGAGCATCCGCTCCGAGCGATTCACCTTTTCTTCTCATTTCATCATTGATGAGCGATGAGAAAATAACTACAGGTATATGCGAAAGTTTTTCGTCTGTTTTGATAAGTTTAAGTAATCTCAAACCATCCATTCTGGGCATTTCGATATCGGTAATAACAAGCTTGCAGGTCTCTTCGAGATGTCCTCTCTTCTCAGCATCGGTAATGATGTCCCATGCCTCCTGGCCGTCAACACAACTCATAACGTTTGTATATCCTGCCTTCTTAAGAGAATCTCTTACAAGTTTGTTAAGAAGTGCGGAGTCTTCCGCAAGAACAATGGGTACATCGTTTCTTCTTCTGTCTCCGAGTTCTTCGATTTCCGAAATCTTGATGCTTGTTTCGGGATTTATGTCTGATACGATTTTTTCGAAATCAAGAATTACAATAAGTTTTCCGTTTATATTTACAATTCCCGTGGAAATACCGTCATTTGTACTTGAAAGTGTAGATTCGGGCTTCATAATCTGTGTCCAGGACACTCTGTGAATACCTACAACGTTTTCTACGTGAAAAGCAATATCAAGTTTATTGAAATTTGTAATTATAAAAAGTCCGCCGGGCTTTGACTCGCCAAGCTGAAGGCAGTTCGACAAATCTACCGCCGTAATCATTGTATCTCTCGGCATAAATATACCTTCGATACTAGGATGTGCGTTAGGAACCGGTGTGACTTCCTGATAATTGATAATTTCTCTGATCTTTGCTACGTTGATACCATAAGAATTTCCGGCAATTATGAATTCCAAAACCTCTAATTCGTTCGTGCCGCTTTCCATAAGAATTTTACTTTCCATAACCCCTCACCTCACATAATGATATTGGCATTATATTTGCTGCCGTTCATGCGACAGGCTGAATATAAAAATACACATGATTATTATACCATAACCATGTGTAAAAGAATAGAATAAAATAAAAAATCGGAGTGACAAGATTTGAACTTGCGACCTCTGCCTCCCTAAGACAGCGCTCTAGCCAAACTGAGCCACACCCCGATTGACGCGTTTTTTCAACCCGCAACGACTATTATATCCAAACACAGTACCTAAGTCAAGCATAAAAACAAATAAATTGTTTTTTGTAAAAATTACTTATGAAATCGGTGAAAAATCGCGATTTGTCTGTTAGTTTTAACAAGAATTATCCCTTTGATAAACTCTCAAGATAATCATCAACTATTTTATAAATATCTTCCAGCCCTCTCTTATCCTGTGCCGAGAACGGAATAATGACCGTTTCTTTGCTGCAGTTAAGAGCTTTTCTTATAACAGAAACCTGTTTTAATACCGCGCCCTTGGATATTTTATCCGCCTTGGTGGCGATAATTATGGGATCGAATCCGTTGGCAATTACCCAGTCATACATCTGAATATCATTTGCATTGGGCTCATGTCTTATATCAACAAGAAGAAAAACCGCCTTGAGCGTCGGGGATTTCTTAAGATATCTCTCGATCATCTTTCCCCATTTCTCCTTCACTTCGTAGCTTACCTTGGCATATCCGTAACCCGGAAGGTCGACAAGGTAGAATTCCGAATTGATATTGTAATAATTTATGGTCTGAGTCTTTCCCGGCTGCGAAGATGTTCTGGCATAGGATTTTCTGTTAATAAAAGCATTTATAAGCGAAGATTTGCCCACATTGCTCTTGCCCGCAAAAGCGAACTCCGGAATGGAATTATTGGGTAATTTGCTGGTAATACCACACACGGTATCCAGATTTACACTTTTTATCTTCATATTTCCCTCCGAAATAAGCAGGCTGTCTTACGATTAAGAAATTCTGCTTCTCCAGCCCTTCTGTTTCGTATCTTTGACTTCAATCTTCTCGTCTTCGTTCTTCGAAGCACCTTCTTTTCTTACTACAATCGGCTCCGAAAGACCTAAAATCGAATCTTTTGTAATTGTGCATTCGGTAATGGTTTCATCCGAAGGAATCTCGTACATGGTTTTCATCATGACACGCTCCATAATGGAACGGATTCCTCTCGCACCGGTTTTTCTCTCGTATGCTTCTTTGGCGATTTCCCTTACGGCATCCTCATCGAAGAAAAGATTAACATCATCAATCTTAAACAATGCGGTATACTGCTTAATCATGGAATTCTTGGGTTCTTTGATGATACGAACAAGCGCATCCTCGTCAAGTCCTTCGAGTGCCACGGTAATGGGAACACGTCCTACAAATTCGGGAATAAGACCGAATTTAACGAGATCCTGAGGAGTAACATCTTTAAAGAGATTACTCTTCTCAAGAATATTATTCTTTGTAATCTCGGAATTGAATCCGATGGATTTTTTGTTAAGTCTCTGCTCGATAATGTTTTCTAGTCCGTCGAATGCACCGCCGCAG
>JAEEGL015680578.1_pt1 | contig 15252 bp, 7 predicted proteins | sample 9134231 | NCBI WGS metagenome assembly JAEEGL01 (sample SAMN16246548, study PRJNA631951) | gut metagenome | biome: gut microbiome; feature: rumen; material: fiber-attached | host: Bos | place: Iran: Karaj | collected 2018-10 | reverse complement strand
ATCAAAGACCTCGGTTTCTGCGACATCGTGGAAAGCGCTGCCGGCATGACCCCCGTGCAGGTCTATGAGCTCATCGAGAAACTCACCGACGGCAAAATGGCAGATGTCACAATCAACTGCGTCAACGTTCCGGATCAGGAGATGACCGCCGTGCTCTGCACCAAGGACGATGGTATCGTCTATTTCTTCTCCATGGCCACCAGCTTCACGAAAGCTTCTCTCGGTGCCGAAGGTATCGGAAGCGACGTGAACATGATCATGGGTAACGGATATACAAAGGGACATGCTGAGTTCACCCTTCAAGAGCTGCGCGAAAGCCCCGAGCTTCGCAAGATCTTCGAAGAACTCTACGCATAAACCTTTCTATATATCACATTAGTAATAATTATCTTATGGAATAAGCGGTGTGTAACGAGCGCCGCTTATTTTTTTTTCTTTTGACGATGAATGAACGATGAAGAAATAATACCGAAAGCGGGGAAAAAATTATCAATCATCAATTAAAAAAAGTGTATTTTTGCAGCTTAAACTCATTATTATGAAAAAACTTTTTACTCTGATTTCAATCGTGCTGCTGTTTGCGACAGGTTCTGCGCAGACGGTGACGCTGACTTTCACCGGACTTGATGCCAACAACCAGCCGGTAGCCCTTGACAGCGTGGTAATCAACAACCTCACCAAGGGTTGGCAGGAAACGCTGACCACCCCCGACGACACGGTACTGACACTACAGAACGGTACGGGCATCGGGGATGTAGAGACGATGTGCACATCGTCTTTACTGTTGTCCCAGAACAAACCGAACCCATTTGATGGCACCACCAAAGTGAACCTAATGGTGACCGAACCAGGCATAGTGACATTGGACATTACGGATGTGAACGGGAGAATTGTAAGGACAAACCGCGTGCGTCCGGAAATCGGCACCCACCAATTCCGCGTCACCCTATCCGCCCCTGGCACCTACGTGATGACCGCCCGCCAAAACGGGAAATCGTCGTCCGTGAAGATGGTGTGCAACGGTACGGGGAACGGCAACAAAATTGAATATATCGGTGCCGCTGTAGAGACGCGCCATGGCACGTCTCTACAGACCAAATCGCACGCCCGCAACCTCACCGACAACCCGTTTGACCTCGGCGATGAGATGGAATACTTCGGTTTTGCCACCATCAACGGCGTGACGGTGGAGAGCCAGCACGTGACACAGGCGCAGAACGCCTCGGAAACGATTGTGCTGACGTTCGCCGTATCTCAAGGCAATACCGATGGCATGCCCTGCCCCGGCACACCCACCCTTACGGACATCGACGGCAATGTCTATAACACGGTGATGATTGGCACGCAGTGCTGGATGAAGGAGAATTTGCGGACAACGCACTACCCCGACAACACGGTCATCCCCGTGTATGATACAACGAACTACCATGATCCTTATCGCTATGCCCCTAACAATGTTGAGAACAATGTTGCCGCCTACGGTTACTTATATAGTTGGAAAGCAGTATTGCACGGAGCAAATCCCTCTACAACCAATCCCAGTGGTGTGCAGGGCATCTGCCCCAACGGCTGGCATGTGCCGAGTTATGCGGAGTGGACACAGCTTACCGATTATGTGAAAAGCCAAAGTGAGTATGTCTGTTTTTGCAACCTTTGCGAGAATAATTACTGCATTGCCAAGTCTTTGGCCGCAGCCACGGGCTGGATAGAAAATGACACAACAATGGGAACAAATTATTGCTGTACGCCAGGAACTGATCAAGCCGCGAACAATGCCACGGGCTTTTCGGGTCTTCCCGCTGGCGTCCACTATCGAGAAAATTACACCGAACACTGTTTTGCATTTGGCGGACAAACCTACTTTTGGAGCTCGACCGCCTACGATGCGAGCCGTGCATATCAATTCGGATTCATGGGTTCTCAGAGGAGTGCGTTGTGTAATGGTAACCTGAGAGAATATGCCATTTCCGTCCGCTGCGTGCGCAACTGAGTTTGACGTAAGACGTACGACTTAAAACTTTTTGGGGATGTCCGTCGGGGCTTCCCCTTTTTTTGGTGATGATACGATGAAGACCGATGAAGAAATAATACCGAAAGAGGGGGAAATAATTATCAATTATCCATTATCCATTATCAATTTAGAAAAAGTGTATTTTTGCAGATTAAATCCATTATTATGAAAAACCTTTTTACTTTGATTTCAATCGTGCTGCTGTTTGCGACAGGTTCTGCGCAGACGGTGACGCTGACCTTCACCGGACGTGACGCCAACAACCAAACGGTGGCCCTTGACAGTGTGGTCATCAACAACCTCACCAAGGGCTGGCAGGAAACGCTGACCACTCCCGATGACACGGTACTGACACTACAGAATGGTACGGGCATTGACGAAACCGTCACCAATGGCGGTTTTGGATTATCCCAGAACAACCCGAACCCGTTCAACGGCACCACCGCCGTGAACTTGACGGTGACCGAGCCAGGCATGGTAACATTGGTAATTGCGGATGTGAACGGGAGAATTGTAAGGACAAACCGCGTGCGTCCGGAAATCGGCACCCACCAATTCCGCGTCACGCTCTCAACCTCCGGCACCTACGTGATGACCGCCCGCCAAAACGGGAAATCATCGTCCGTGAAGATGGTGTGCAACGGCACGGGGAACGGCAACCGAATTGAATATGTAGGTGTCGTAGGGGCGAATGATGTTTCGTCCCTACCGAAATCCCGCACGCGTAGCGAGACCGACAACCCGTTCGACCTCGGCGACGAGATGGAATACGTCGGTTTTGCCACCATCAACGGCGAGACGGTGGAGAGCCAGCACGTGACACAGGCGCAGAACGCCTCGCAAACGATTGTACTGACGTTCGCCGCATCTCAAGGCAATACAGACGGCCAGCCCTGCCCCGGCACGCCCACGGTGACAGATATCGATGGCAACGTCTATAACACGGTGATGATCGGCACGCAGTGCTGGATGAAAGAGAATTTGCGGACTATTGCGAATATCCCTTCAGGTGATACACACACTTTAGATGATAATCATACTAGTGCCGTGGATTATGCCGGTCCATGGCGTTATACTCCGAATAATGACCCTGCAAATGTTGCCGCATACGGTTACTTGTACAACTGGAATGCTGTGATGAATGGAGCAGAACCATCCACAGCCAATCCGAGCGGTGTGCAAGGTATCTGCCCTTACGGCTGGCATGTGCCGAGCGGTAACGAATGGATACAGCTCGCCGACTACGTGGGCAATCAAAACGAATATTCGTGCAACGGCATCGTTCCTAGTATCTTTATCGCCAAGGCGTTAGCTGATAGCGTAGGGTGGGACTCCAGTACGAATTTCTGTGCTGTAGGTAACGACTTGAGCAGTAACAATGCTACTGGTTTTTCAGCTCGTCCTGCAGGTGTTTTTGGCAATGATGCCGTCAATAGCGCGGTTACCTTCAACAATTTCGGCCAAATTTTCGGGCTTTGGACTTCATCAGAATTCAATAGTGTCTTCGCTAATTGGGTTATAATTAAAAACACCAATAGCACCGTAACAGATTGGAATTGGGGTACACTCACTAAGAAAATCGGCATGTCCGTCCGCTGTGTGCGCGACTGATAAGCCCTCGCATTTTTTAGAAACAATTCTTAAATTTTTGAATATGAAAAAATTAGCCACAGTTATGTTGATTTTAGCTTGCACAGCCATGCTGGTGTCTTGCAAAAACAAGAAAACGGAAACCCCGAATGAGGAACAAAAGAGCGCACTCCAACAAAAAGTGGAGGAATACGCCTATTTCGACCTCACCGCCGACCTCTCCAAATTGACCGACAGCGAGAAAAAGCTGCTGCCGATCTTCTTCGAAATCGGGCAGATCATGGATGACCTCTTTTGGGAGCAGACCTTCGGCGACAAGTCCATCCTCGACACCATCTCTGACCCGTGGATGAAAGACTACGCGATGATCAACTACGGCCCGTGGGACCGTCTCGATGCCGAGAAACCTTTCGTTCCTGGCTACGGCGAACGCCCCGTGATGGCCAACTACTATCCGCAGGACATCACGAAAGCGGAATTCGACGCTTTTGAAGACCCGCTCAAGTCCTCCCATTATACCATCCTTACCCGCGACGAGAACGGCCAACTGAAGACCGTCGGCTACTATGAGGCTTACAAGGAGAAACTTGACCGCGTGTGCGAACTCCTCGACCAGGCTATCGAAATCACTGACAACCCGTCAATGAAGAAATATCTCGTTGAGCGCAAGAAATCCTTGCAAACCAACGACTATTATCCCAGCGATATGGCTTGGATGGATCTGAAGGGCTCTAACCTTGACTTTGTCTTCGGTCCCATTGAGAACTACGATGATGGTTTGAACTCCGTGAAGACTTCCTGGGAGGCTTTCGTGTTGGTGAAGGATGTGGATGCCAGCACCAAGCTCGACAAGTTTGTGAAGATGCTTCCGCAGCTGCAGCGCGAACTGCCCTGTGACCCCGCATACAAGATGTACGTGCCTGGTACCACCTGTGACATGAACCTCTACGATGTGGTGTTCTACGGTGGCGACTGCAATGCTGCTGGCAAGACCATCGCCATCAACCTGCCCAATGACGACAACGTGCAGGCCAAGAAGGGCTCCCGCCGCTTCCAGCTCCGCAACGCCATGCAGGCCAAGTTTGACAAAATCATGAAACCCATTGGGGAAATCATCATCGAGCCGTCCGAACAAAACCACATCACTTTCGACGCTTTCTTCTGGAATGTGACGTTCCATGAGGTGGCGCACGGTTTGGGTGTGAAACAGACCATCAACGGCAAGGGTTCAGTAGATAACGCCATGCAGACCGAAAACTCTAGCTGGGAAGAGGCCAAAGCTGACATCGTGGGTTTGAATCTCGTCCTCAACCTCATCGATAAGGGTGAAATCACTGACATCTCTGCGGAAGACGCCATCACGACCTACATTGTCGGTCTGTTGCGCAGCGTGCGTTTCGGCGCGACGGAGGCCCACGGCATCGCCAACATGATGTGCTACAACTACCTCTTCGAGAACGGTGCCTTCACGCGCAACGGCAACGGCACCTACCATATCAACTATGACAAGGCCCGCAAGGCTATGGAAGGCTGGATCGCACTGATTCTCAAGACCCAGGCTGAAGGCGACTTTGAGTTCGCCCAACAGTACAGCAAAGAAAACGGCACCATCAAGTCTGATTTGCAGGCCGACCTCGACCGCATCAACAAGTCTGGCATCCCGAGAGACATCCGCTTCAACCAAGGACTTGATGTCTTAGGGCTGAAATAGTTAGCAGTTAGCAGTTAGTGATTGTAGAGACGTGCCATGGCGCGTCTCTACGTTTTTCCATGATCGCAAATCATAAACCGTAAATCGCAAATCGCAAAATGTACTTAAAGACACTCCAACTCACCAATTTCAAAAGCTACACCGAGGCCTCGTTCACGTTCAACGACAACGTGAACGGCATCGTGGGGGCGAACGGCAGTGGCAAGACCAACCTGCTGGACGCCATCCATTATCTGTCGTTTGGGAAGAGCTGCTTTTCGGCGAAGGATGTGAGTTCAGTGCGGTTGGGGACGGAGTTTTTCGCGTTGCACGGCGATTTTGCGGATGAGGAGTCCGGAAATACCACGCAGGTGAGCTGTGTCTATAAGAACGGAACCAAATCGTTGAAAGCCAACAAGAAGGAATATGATCGGCTGAGCGACCACGTCGGACTGTTTCCTGTAGTGATGGTTTCGCCTTACGACAGCGACATCATCAACGACGGCAACGAGGTGCGCCGCCGCTTCTTCGACAAAATCATCTCGCAGTTCGACAAAATTTACCTCCAGCATCTGATCCATTACAAAAAATTGCTGCAACAGCGCAACGCTGTGCTTCGTCAGCAGCAGGAAACAGGTCATGGGGATTATTCGCTTCTTCAGGTGATTGATTTACAGATTGTTGAAGACGGTAATCTGCTCTACCAGCGGCGGAAACAGTTCATAGAGGACATCCGCCCGATGTTTTTGGAGCATTACCGGCAGCTGTCACGGGGAAACGAGACGGTGGAAGTCCGATATGAGTCGGGGTTGTCAGAAATGACGTTCCGCGAGGGGTTAGAGAAAAATCTCGTGGCGGACACCAAATGCGGCTTCACCACGTTTGGGGTGCATAAGGACGACTACGACTTCACGATTGACGGACAGCCGGTGAAGCATTTCGGGTCGCAGGGGCAGCAGAAGTCATTCTCGTTGGCGTTGCGGCTTTCGCAGTTCGACTACGCCTTCGCCTACAACAAGCGCAAGCCGATCCTGCTATTGGATGACATTTTCGACAAGTTGGACAGGAATCGCATCACCGAGTTGCTGAACATGGTGGGGCAAGAGCATTTCGGGCAGGTTTTCATCTCTGACACCGACGAGACGCGGGTGAGGGCTATCTTGGGCGAACATGGCATCGCGCACGAGATTTTTGAAATAAAACGGGGGTAATCTCCGCGTATCACACGTATCTGCGCGTATTTTTTCAGGCTGAAATAGACAAAAAGCTAAGAATTGATTTTTAACAAAATCTGTAAGTTTTTGATTTTCAACAACAAAAAATCTAATTAGAGAGAAAAAGAAAATCAGAAAAAAGTGTATCTTTGCAGCCGGAAAAAACGGGATATAGCGTAGTCCGGTTATCGCGCCTGCTTTGGGAGCAGGAGGTCGCCTGTTCGAATCAGGCTATCCCGACTTGGCGCAAGCCAACGGTTCCGTAGCTCAACTGGATAGAGCAGCTGCCTTCTAAGCAGCAGGTTCTGCGTTCGAGTCGCAGCGGAATCACGAAAAAGACGATGTTTTTCATCGTCTTTTTTTTTGCAATCCAAAATTATTGTATCTTTGCCATTTTATTTCAGACAATGTAAATTTTATCTAAAAGCGAATTAGTTAGAAGAAATATGAGGAATTTGTTCAACAAGCTCTTTAAGGAGGAAACGGAAAACACCCTGATTCAGCTGTTCCGCTACGGTTTTGTGGGCGGGGCGGCCTTTTTGGTGGATTATGGCGTATTAGTGCTTCTCACGGAAGTCTTCGGGATGCATTACCTGCTCTCCGCCACCATCTCATTCATTTTGGGATTAATCACCAACTACCTGCTCAGCGTGGTCTGGGTGTTCAACAACCGCACGCTCGGCAACCGCTGGGCGGAGTTCACCGTGTTCGCCATCATCGGTGTCATCGGGCTGGGCCTCAACGCCCTCATCATGTACGTCTGCACCGACAAAATGGGCATCCACTACATGATTTCCAAAATCATCTCCACGGTTATCGTGTTCTTCTGGAATTTCTTCGCCCGGAAAATAGTCCTTTTCAAAGCAAAATCATAAAATCGTTATAAAATGAAAAAAGCTGTAATCATTGGCGCCGGTCCGGCAGGCCTAACCGCCGCATACGAATTGTTAAAGAAATCGGACATCCACCCCGTAGTCTATGAATCGGAAGAGAACGTGGGCGGCATCTCCAAAACGGTGAATTACAAGGGAAACCGCATGGACATTGGCGGACACCGCTTCTTCTCGAAAAGCACCGCCGTCATGGACTGGTGGAACGAAGTGATGCCGTTGCAAGGATCCCCCTCCTTTGACGATGTCATGCTGCACAAGGAGAAGCCGTTTGCAACACAAGGCCCCGACCCGGAAAAGGAAGACCGCGTGATGCTTGTCCGCGAGCGCGTGTCGCGTATCTTCTTCCTGCGCAAGTTCTTTGACTATCCCATATCATTGAAATTCAAAACATTCGCCAACATGGGTCTCTGGCGCACCATCAAGGCGGGCTGTGGCTACGTTCACGCCTCCCTCTTCAAGAAAAAAGAGGATTCTCTCGAAAATTTCTACATCAACCGTTTCGGAAAGCCGCTGTACAGCATGTTCTTTGAGGACTACACCGAGAAAGTCTGGGGTGTCCACCCGTCGAAACTCGGTGCCGACTGGGGTTCCCAGCGCGTGAAAGGTCTTTCCGTGGCCGCAGTGCTTAAAGACATGATTACCAAAAAGTTCAGATCCTCAAAAGACATCTCGCAAAAGGAAGTGGAAACCTCTTTGATCGAACAGTTCGTCTATCCGAAATACGGTCCCGGCCAACTGTGGGAGACCGTGGCGCAAGATGTGCAGGCCAAGAGCGGCGAGGTGGTGCGCAACAGCGAAGTGACCGCCATTTACGTGGAGAACGGCCGCGTGGTCTCGGTGGATGTCTGCAAGGACGGCAAGACCGAAAACCAACCCTGCGATTTCCTGCTCTCGTCCATGCCCATCAAAGACCTGATTGCGGCGTTGCGCGGCATTGAAGTCCCGCAAGAGGTGGCACAAATAGCCTCCGCCCTACCCTACCGCGACTTCATCACCGTGGGTTTGTTAGTCAAGAAGATGAAAATCGAGAACGAGACGAAAATCGCCACCTACAACAAGCGCGTGCCCGACACGTGGGTCTATATCCAAGAGCGAGACGTGAAAGTCGGGCGCATGCAGGTCTTCAACAACTGGTCGCCCTATATGGTCGCTGACTACAAGAACTCCATGTTCATCGGACTGGAATATTTCTGTTCGGAAGGCGACGAACTATGGAACATGAACAAGGAGGACTTCATCAAGATGGCCATTGACGAGATGGTGAAAATCGACATCATCGACCGCGAGGACGTGATTGACGCCACGCAGGTGAAGATCAAAAAGGCTTACCCGTCATATTTCGGCACCTACTACCAGTTGGACAAGGTGAAAGCGTTTCTCGACGGCATCGAGAACCTTTACTGCATCGGGCGCAACGGGCAACACCGCTACAACAACATGGACCACTCCATGCTGACCGCCATGGAAGCGGTGAACAATATCGTAAACAACATCCCGTCCAAGGAGAATATCTGGGCGGTTAACACTGAGGAGGAGTATCATGAAGTCAAAAAGTAAGAAAACCCAAAAAAACAGCAAACCCACGGTTCAGAAAAAAGATTTCTGGCAGCTGGTTGACCAATTTCTCCATAACAAATGGGTGATTGGCGTGATGTTAGTCATCGTCTCGTTCGTGTATAACCACAACTATTCCAACATTTATGACCGGAAAATTGACTTGAACGGCGACAACATTTACTATTATTCGTTAGGACAGGCATTGAGCCACGGCGACGGATACACGAACATCATTTCGTTGGAGCAAAGCCCGCACGCGCACTTCCCGCCGGGTTACCCATGGTTCATCTCCAAAATCCTGAAAGCCTCCCCTGACAACATCCAGGCGGTTAAGAAAGCCAACGGATTTCTGATGTACCTGAGCGTGATGATGCTGTTTTTCGTGGTTCTATTAACTACCCGAAATTCCATCTTGGCCTTCTGCTCGGCCATCCTGATGTCCGTCCACAAGGAACTATTGCGCTACGCCACCATCATGATGAGCGAAACCCTGTTCATCTTCCTCTCCTTACTGGCCATCCTCCTCGCCCTGCTGATTGTAAAGGAGATTATCGGGACGAAACGGCGCTGGGTGGGCTGGATTGCCATTGCATTCTACGGATTGGTCGTGGCCTACCTCTACCTTGTCCGCACCATGGGACTCTCCCTGATATTGGCCCTGATTGCGTGGACCGGTCTCCTCGCATTAAGCGAACTGATCCGTTGGAGAAAGGCGGCGAAGAACCAGGAAGAAACTGAAATCATAACCTGCAAACACAGGCTTCTGACTGCCGCCCTGCTCTGTCTGATGACCGTGCTGGCTGTCGGTGTGGCCAAACTGTCGTGGGATGCCCGCAACCGTAACCTGAACCTGAAGACGGACGACTATGCGTCGAACTTCATGAAAAAAACGAACAACGAAAAAATGGAAGGGTTTGCGGACTGGAAAATCCGAATCACCAGCAACACCTCCAACTTCATCACCCGCTGGATTCCGGAAGCCACCTATATGAAAGAACCTGTGTACGGTGATAAAGGAATCACGGGGAAAGAGTGGTGCTTGGGATTGCTGCTCATGGCACTGATGATTGCCGGATGTCTGTATCTGAACGTCGGTCGGCTGCTGATGCTCTTCTACGTGGGGCTGACGGTCGGCGTGCTGCTGCTATATCCGGAACAGTACGGGGGCACGCGCTACATCACTCCCATAATTCCGTTTTTCATATTCCTGACGCTGAGCGGCTTGGCGGCGATTGTGGCAGGGGTATATAAGGTGCTGAAGCTGAAACAATCTCCATTGTTAATCCAAAGTCTGGTTGTGTTGATAGCCACGTTCGGGTGGCTGTCGCCGGCATACGCGGAAGCACAGGCCCAATACAAGAAAACGGCACGGATGAAATCCTGGATGTCCATACCGGACATGAATGCGTCGAATTTCCTGCAAGCGGTCACCTTCTGCGGCGACAGTCTGCCTAAAGACGCGAGGGTCATCAGCCGCAAGCCGGAACTATTCTACATGTTCTCGCATTACCACCCCTCGAACGGCTTCCCGTTCTATGCCGAGCCTGACTCCATATACAACATGTTGTGTCGCGACAGCATCGACTACCTCATCATCGACACCTGGTTCCGCCACGCGTATCTCACGCTGTACCCCTGTGTGCAGAAATATCCCGAGAAATTCAGGCAAGTAAAGCAATTCGGAATAAATGACCCGAACAGAAGACTCGCCCCCACCTACATTTTCCAATTCAACGATGACTGGGGCTATCATGGTGACATGAAAGACGGCGTGCGTGAAGGAAAAGGCACGCTGACCATGCCGGATGGGAGAACCTACAAGGGCGATTTCTCCAACAACCTGCCCAATGGCTACGGAACGATGTACGACCCGTCAGGAAAGGAAATCGTGTATGGCATTTGGAAGAACGGGGCTTTGTCGCAAGAAATCCGCAAATAACAATCACAAATAGAGGTTGCGCCCGGCACGAACAAAGGGCTGAAATTATGAAAAAACTTTTACTGATACTATGGTTTTGCGCATTAGTGTTAGGTTTGTATGCGCAAAACGACACGCGGCGCAACAATCTTGACTCTTCCACGGAAAGAACCACACACGTGTCGGCGACAGAGGCACAAGAGGTGGGATATGTGTTCCTGCGGTCATCCAGCAATGGAACCCGAGGCGGTTCGTTACGCCAACAGGATATGCAGTTAGTTTACACAGGCACCGCCGCCGATGGCACAGACTGCTACTATGTGTTCGCCCTGCAACCCACAGGATTTGTGATTGTGTCGGCTGACGAGCGCGTGAAACCGATTTTGGGCTATTCCTACACCAACAATTTCGTGGTTGAAGATATGCCGATCAATGTGGTCAGCTGGTTGGACAACTACAAAAATCAGATCAAGGCGGTGGTGGACAACAACTACCAATCCGATATGGAAACAAGGACAACATGGACCCGTCTGAAAGCCGGTCAGGCCACAACCGACCGGAGTGGCACTTCCGTTGCGCCTTTGTTGCAGACGACCTGGAACCAGAACTGCTACTACAACCAGTTGTGTCCGATGGATTCCAGCGGCCCGTGCAACCGTGTTTATGCCGGCTGTGTGGCCACGGCCATGGCACAGGTCATGCGCTACTGGGAATGGCCGAACCAGGGTTTCAACAGCCACAGCTACACCTGTGACTACGGCACCCTGTCAGTGGATTTCACCACAGGCATCTACAATTACGACAACATGCCAGATGCGGTAAACTATAGCACCAGTGCCTCCCAAAAGGAAGAAGTGGCCAAGCTAATCTACCATTGCGGCGTAGCCGTGGACATGGACTACGGGCCTGACGGAAGCGGAGCCTACTCAAGCGACGTGCCCGCTGCCCTGTACAACTATTTCGCCTATACGGACAACGGATCTTTCGTCTATAAGTCCAGCTATTCGGAAACCAACTGGGCAAATCTCATCAAGCAGGAGTTGGACAACATGCGCCCCGTTTATTACTCGGGGCATGGTAGCGGTGGACACGCTTTCGTGTGCGACGGTTACGATGAAAACGGACTCTTCCATTTCAACTGGGGATGGAGCGGCTCCAGTGACGGCTATTTCGAGCTCTCCACGCTAAACCCGTCAACGCATGATTTCTCTTCCTCCCAAGCGGCAGTCATAGGCATCAAGTCTGCCGGAACATTTATGAGATGCTCGGACACGGAATTGTCATTTTCCGCACGTGTCGGCGAACAGAGCACCATCCAAACGATTACGGTGTGCGGACATGGCTTGAGCGGAAGCATCAGCGTTTCTGCCAGCAGTGGATTCAAAGTCAGCAAAAACGGCGTCCTTTTCTACTCCAGCCTGACACTTCCGGCTTCTGGAGGAAAACTGTATGTGAAATACGTCCCCACACAATCCGGTGATGTTACCGGGACGCTAACACTGACTGCCGGCAGCTACTCTTTGGAGGTCACCTTGAACGGCACTGACAATGTTATTGTCGGCACTGGCACGGCCACAAACAACTATCTTCCCAGCAACTCCTATTACAAATATGCACTGACCCAGCAGATCTACACCCCGGCAGAAATCGGGACATCCGGCTATATCAGCAGCATCGCCTTCTACAACAGCGGTACGGAAAAGACCCGCAACTACGACATGTACCTCGTCCTCACCGACAAAGCGACCTTTGACAATGCCACTGATTGGATTCCAGTTACCGAAGATGACAAAGTGTTCAGCGGTGAAATCATCATGGCAGACAGTGTTTGGACAGTCCTCAACATTGACAATTTCGCGTATGACGGTGTGAGCAACCTCGCTCTCATCATGGACGACAACACCGGATCCTATTCAAGCGGCATGGCCTGCAGGGTCTTTGATGCCGCAAATATGGCACTTCGGGTTTGCAGTGACAACACCAATTACGACCCGGCCAACCCCGGCGGCTACAGCGGAACTGTTGACAACCAAAAGAACCAAATTAAAATCAACATCACCCCGGCGAATGTGGTGATTTGTGAGAAGCCTAATAACCTGACATTCTCGAATATCTCCTCAACGGCTGCATCTGTGTCCTGGAGCGGCGGGAGCGGCACGTTCGGATACGAATACAAGAAAGCCTCCGAGGCAAGTTGGACATCACCTTCGGGAAATTGCGGATATAATTGCAGTTTGTCCGACCTCTCGCCGAATACGGCCTACCAGTTCAGAGTACACGCTATTTGCGACAATGACACGAGTAAGTGGCTCTCCGGCAGTTTCACCACCCTCGCGGAAATTCCCTTTGTTGAACCGTTCGACGAGACAGGCCTTCCTACCGGGTGGGAACGCTATACCGGCCTGCTGAACAATGTGATGGACGGCACCGCCACCTTGGCAACAACCACATCGGGATGGGTATTCGGCACCGGAAACGGGGTGTTCGACAGCCATGCCCGCACAAACATCTATGGTTCTTCCTGGAACAAATGGTTAGTCACCCCGATGCTGCGAATGGAAAACAACGTGGAGCTCAGCTTCGACCTCGCCCTGACCAAATATTCCGGAACCCTCCTACCAGTTGTGGACTCCCTGCAGCAGGACGACCGATTCGTGGTGCTAATCACCACCAACAACGGTGCTAACTGGACTGTTCTCCGCCAGTGGGACAATGCCGGCTCCGAATATGTTTACAATAACATTCCCTGCTCCGCCAACGGAGAGAAAATCAAAATTAACCTGAGCAGTTATGCCGGACAGAATATCGCCATCGCCTTCTACGGCGAATCCACTGTTTCCGGCGGCGACAATTACCTGCACATCGACAATGTGACTATCGAGCATATCACTTCCTGCGAGAAGCCCACGGCTGTCACCGTAAGCGACATCTCCGCCCACTCTGCCACCATCAGCTGGGAGTCTGATGCCAGTGAATGGATTATTTGCCTCAATAACAGCCAGAACAATACCATCCAAGTTGATGAGAATCCGTATGTCCTCACCGATCTCAATGCTGAAACCCAATACTCCGTAAAGGTGCTTGCCATCTGCGATGGAGGAGAGAGCAACTGGAGTGTTTCCAAGACTTTCACCACCACCGAGGCGTGTCCGGCTCCCACCAATCTAACCTGCACCGCTTCCACTACCACCACGGCCACCCTGAGCTGGTTCGAAGGTGATGCCTCCGCTTGGCAACTATGCCTCGACAACGATGAGCAAAACCTCATAAACGTCCATACGGTGCCTTTTACATTGTCCGGTCTCGCCCCTTCAACCACCTATTCGTTCAAGGTGCGTGCTCTCTGCGACAGCGCAAGCCCATGGAGCAGCGTGGCAAACTTCAACACTGTGTTTGCCATCCCCTTGGTTGAACCGTTCAACAACACGTCCATTCCTGCCGGCTGGTCGCTCTATACCGGCCTGATGAGCAACGTGATGGCCGGTACCGCTTCCCTCGCCTCCGCCACATCAGGATGGACCTTCGGTGCCAACAACGGCGTGTTCGACAACCATGCCCGCACAAACATCTACGGATCCTCCTGGAACAAGTGGCTGGTTACCCCGAGCCTGTCCATGGAGAACAACGTGCAGCTCAGCTTCGACCTCGCCCTGACCAAATATTCCGGCACTCTCCTGCCTGTGGTGGACACCCTCCAGCAAGATGACAAGTTCGTGGTGTTGATTACCACCGATAACGGTTCGACCTGGAATGTTCTTCGCCAGTGGGACAATGCCGGCTCCGAATATGTATATAACCACATCGCCTGCTCCGCCACGGGAGAGAAAGTCATCATTGACTTGAGCAGCTATGCCGGCCAGAATATAGCCATCGCTTTCTATGGCGAATCCACCGTCTCCGGCAACGGAGACAACAATCTGCATATCGACAATGTGAGCATCGACTACATTCCTTTCTGCCCCCTGCCTACAGAATTAACCATCAACTACTATAGCGGCACCACCGCCAGAGTGCTTTGGAATGGCGATGCAGAATCGTATCATCTCAATGTCAACGATGAAATGTACGAAACGACATCCAGTCCATACATCCTCACCGGCCTTGAACCGAATGCGACTTATGTCGTTCGGATTCAGGCTGATTGCGGCGACGAACTTTTCAGTGAATGGACCGAAACCATCAGTTTTACCACAGATGGATGTTCTGCGATTGCGTTGAATGCGGACAACAATTTCATTTGGTCAGATGATTTCGAGAGTTACACGACTTCCACCACTGCCTCCACAGGCGTTGAACCCACATGCTGGGTACTTGTGCAGGAGGATGTTACGATGACCTCGGGTAAAAAACCGCAGCTCTGCTACAAGAGCAGTTATGCT
>JAEEGL013904225.1_pt1 | contig 15252 bp, 11 predicted proteins | sample 9134231 | NCBI WGS metagenome assembly JAEEGL01 (sample SAMN16246548, study PRJNA631951) | gut metagenome | biome: gut microbiome; feature: rumen; material: fiber-attached | host: Bos | place: Iran: Karaj | collected 2018-10 | reverse complement strand
ATAATTGAATATTCTATAGACAAAAAATTAGTAACTTATCATGAAGATTTATTAAACTTAATAAAACATTTAGGTCGAAGTTTCATTGCAATGGATCAATTACAATTTTCAATAGGAAACATTGTAAAAAGAATTTTATTTATAATAAGAGAAGAAGTAGATAAATTAACATCTTTTAGAGAAAATAATTTAGACTCACAATCCAATTTAAAAAAATTAAGTAATGTTACATCATTAAATTTATTAACTGATTATAAAAATATAAAAATGATGACAAGAAAAGATTCAAAAGTAGAAGAAGAACAAGAGAAAAAAGTATCAGTATCAAATATTGAAAAAATAACTCCAGAAATGAAAAATAACATTTTACTAAATATAGAAGATTTGATATCAGAATTAGACTTAACAACAGAATTAATAAATGCAAAAACAAATAAACACATAAATGAAAATGAAGTAATATTAACTGCAAATCATAGTGATCAATTAGAAGATTTTTTTATAGAATGTTCAAAGAAAAAAAAATTTAAAGTATACATTGCAGAAAGTTCACCATCATTAAATGGATTTATTCAAGCTAAAAACTTAATAAAAAAAGGAATAGATACTACAATAATAGAAGATACAGAAATATATTCAATAATACCAAAAATAACAAAAGTAATAATTGGAACAAGAGCAATTGTTGCAAATGGTGGTTTAATTTCATATAATGGAGTATATAATATTTGTTTATTTGCAAATATGTTTAATATTCCTGTTATTGTTGTAGGTGGTTCATTTAAATTAACTCCTCTTTATATTTTTGGTCATGATACTTATAATGATTTTTTATCACCTGATGTTATTTTTGGAAAAGATATTAATTTTCAAGGTGATATTTCTAATATTAGATTTAATACTCCTGGTTATGATTATGTTCCTCCTGAATTAATTACTATTTATGTTACTAATTATGGAAGTCAAAATCCAGCTAATATTTATAGACTTTTTATGGAGTTTTATTCACAGGAAGATTATTTTCTTTGATTTTTTGTTTTTTTTATGTTTTTAAAAAAAATATAAATTAAAGAAATTATTTATATTGTGGAATACTTTTTTATTATTTTTTTTTGTTAGTTTTATTTTTTAAAGTAGTTAAATAAATAATTTTTTTTTATTTCTGCAATTGAAGAATAACCTTTTGATTTATATTGTGTTTGATTTAAATTTTTATTATTGTTCTTTAAATTATAAATTGTGTTATTATTATTTGGTTTTTGCTTTTTATTTTGAATACTAAAATTTAAATTTAAATTTGGAATATTAGAATTTGAAAATGAATTTCTTTTCATATAAATTTTATCAAAAAATCTAATTGATTCTAAATCATCTATATTAACAGATGATTCAGTATCTTTTTCATCAACTGATTTATTTTGAGATTGTTTATTATTACTTTCAAATTTAGAGAAATTAGTATTTAAAGTATTATTAAATTTTTCAATTACTGATTCTAATTTATTTCTTAATTCAATATTTTCATTTACAAATGAATCATTATTTGTTTTTATATCAATATATTTTTTTTCTAATTCTTGATTTTTTTTTTTTTAATTTTAAAATTTCCTCATTTTTAAATAATATTATTTCATTTATAAGAAATAATAAATTTAAAGCTACATCTTTTTCATTTTGTTGAAGTAAATTTGCAAATTGAGAAAAATAAATTTGTATAACATCATATATACGACTATTAATAATATGTATATTTTTTTCATTATTTTTAATTTTTTTAATATTATCATTTAATTTATTTTTCAAAATAATAAAATTATTTTTATTACTAACATAAATTTCTTTACAAGAATTATTTTTAAAATTTTTACTACTATTAATTTTCAAATCTTTCTTAGTTTTATGATTATAATTATTTATTAAACTTGAAGAACAAGAATTTGAAAGATTTTTACATCTATTTTTACAATCTTCAATTGATTTATCAATAAAAAAAGGTTTATATATAAAAGAATTATTTTCTTTAGGAGAAACAAAATTCGTTAAAGAAATATTTAAATTATTATTAATTATTTGTGATTCATAAAAATCATTCATATTTTTTTTTTTATTTCTCTTATTTGAATATTCTTTTGATTCATATGGAATTATTTTTTTTTCTAATTTAATATTTGATGATGAAATATAATTTGGATATTTTAATGTATTATGTAAACTATTATCTTGTGATTTTCCTTTATTTAAGTAATTAATACTTATATTCATATCTATTGAATTATTTAATGAGTTATTTTTCTTTATTTCCTTTTTAAAAGGAGTTTTGGCTAATTTTGTTATTGGATATATCTTTTTTTCTAATGATGATGATGATGAATTTAATTTTTTTGAAGGATAATATTTTGAATTTGATTTAATTTTATTAAGTGTATAATTTATATCTCCAAAAAAAGAATTTGCAAACTTTGTGTTTTTAGATGAATACATTTTTCAAATTAATAATTTTACAATTTAAAAATAAATTAATTTTCAAAATTTAAAAAAAATTAATAAAAATAATTTAAAATAAAATATAAAGAAATAAAAAACCAAAAATTAAATGATTTTCCATTATTCCAAATAATAATAAATATAAAATATAAAGAATATAAAAAAATTTGAATTACAAAAAAACAAAACACATAAAACCAAAAAAAATCAGAGAAAAAAAATATTTTTTGATTAAAATCAATATTCTTCATCATTTCCAACAAATCTTCCACTACTTTCATAATTATTTTCGTCAATTTTACTTAACTTTAATTCATTTTTCATTTGATCATTTCCTTTAAGAGATGCCTTAAACGACACTCCTAAATTATTTTTTTTAGGTTCTAAATTTGTAAATTTATTTTTAATTGGATTTAAAATAACTTTTCCTTTAGAAGATCCATTATTTTTAATAGTTAAAGAAGTACCTAAATTAAAAGAAGTTAAATTTTCAAATTTTTCTCTTTCTTTCTGACTCATTAATATCATATTTATATTTGTTGTATTATGATTAGTAACATTTATACTTCTATCTTCATCAAAAAATCCATTTGGTGGTTCATTTATTGCAGGACGACTTGTAATATGAAATTTTTCTTTTGTTACTCTAAATTTTTTACTCGTTAAATTTGAATTACTTGAATCTTTAATTTTAATACGAAATTTTTTTTGAGGTGAATCTCTTATTGGAATTACTTCTTTATCATCATTATCATTTGATAATATATCATCATTATCATAATTATTATCATTCTTTTCATTATTTTCATTATTTTCTTTATTTGTATTTTCATCTCCATAATTACTAAAAATAATTCTTCTTTTATTTATATTATTTTCTATAAATGTTGGAACTTGACTTGGTTTTACTGTTGGTAAAGATAATTTTTTTTCTTCTATTGCAAAAGGATGAACTTTCCATTTTTCTATTTCTTCATTATATCTACTCATATCTATTATTTTTTTTAATTCATTATCTGTTAATAAATATCTTATTATTTCTCTATATAACATATTATCTCTATTTATTCCTTTTATATTTTCTAAAAAATCTATTCTATCTTTTTCATTATCATATTTTAAATCTTCTATCTCATTATTTAATAATTTTATCCTTTCTTGTAATTTTTTCACATTATTTTGAAGAGATTCTTCTTCTTTTTTTTTCTCTTCTTCCAATAAAGCATATTTTTTTTCCATTTCTTGTTGATTTTTAATTTGTTGTTCTCTATATTCTTTAAATTTCCTTTTTTGTTCTTCTTCTCTTTTTAATCTTTCTTTTTTCTCTTCTTCACTTTCACCTACAATTTCCTTTTGTATAATCACTTTACTACCATCTTTAATCATTCCTTTTTCTAACATAGCAATTTTTTCCAAAAGTCTTTTTTTTTCTTCATCATCAACAGGATTAACACTAACTCTTTGAACATTATTATTATTATTATTATTATTATTATCATTATTATTATTTCCTTTATCATCATTATTATCATCATTAGCAACATTATTTCCAATAGGAATATTCCCAGCTAATTGAGCTTTAAGCATTTTAATTTCTTCTTCATATTGTCTTAATAAAGCATCTTTAGGATCTTCATTAATTTTAGGAGCATTTTTAATTAATTTAGCTCTAGAAGCATAACGTAAAGTTCCAACAGTTTCTTCATAATTAAATGATGCTGGTGAAACATTAGCAAACATAACTGTCTTTGTATTTCCTCCTAATGAATCTGATAATAATCTTGTTAATTTTGAATCTTTATATGGTATATGTTTTCTATTTGAAGATAATGCATCTATTACAGAACCTAATGCTGTTAAACTTAAATTTATTTTCTTTCCTTCATCAAATGTCTTTCCTGTTGCATTTGTTTTACCTACTCTTTCACTTCCTGCTAAATCAACTAAATTTAATTTACCAGTTCTAATTTTTTTATTTTTCTCATCACCTTCTTCAATTTCTAAATAAACAGTAAAAAGTGAATGTGATCTACTAGATTGATCATTCATAGAAGTAGCACCAACATGTCTATTAGCATTTCCTTTATCTAAACATTTAGAAATATCTTTAGTATTACTTAAAGTAGTATAACTTAAATCTTTAACAAAAGTACCTTTCTTAGGATCTTCTCTTACTTCAAGAGTTTTATCATTTTTAGTTAATTAATCTCTAACTTCTTCATTATAAATTTCAACAAAAGAGCATCTTACTAAAAATCTTTTAGAAGTACCTTCACTTTGAATAAAACCAAAAATATGTTCAAAAGCATTTGGAATAACACCTCTTAAATTAGGATCATTAACAATACCCATCATAGTGAAAGTTTTACCACAACCAGTTTGTCCATATGCAAATACAGTTCCATTATAACCTTGAAATATTGAGTCTACAATTGGAAATGCTACCTCATCATATACTTGTCTTTGAGAAGAATCCATTGGGTAAACATAGTCAAATTGAAATGTTTTTGTGTCTGCTTTTGGAGATGTTACACTTACTGTGTTGTTTGTTTGATCTACTTCTACACATACTTGAGATTTTTCTGCTTTTTCACGTGCATTCATTGGACGAACACGAATTGCTACTTTTACACATTCTGATTTTTTGGGTTTCATATTTATGGTATTTTTTTTTTTTATTTTTTTTGTATTTATTTTTAATTTATTTTTTTTAAGGTTTTTTTTGAGGAATTTTAGAGTTTTTTATTTTTTTGAATTTTTTTTTTTTTTGGTTTTTTCATGTTTTTTATATGCGTTTTAGTTTTGGATTTAATTGATTTTTTTTATTTTTGTTTTAATGATTAGTGTAAAAAAGGTTTTTTGAAATTTTTTTTTATTATTATGGTAATTTTTATTTGCTTTGATTATTAGATTTCTTATTTTTTTTTTTAATGAATTAAAATTATTAAATAAGTCCTTTTTTTAAAATTAATTTGATTAAAATATTTTTTTTAATGAATACGTTTTTTCAAAAAATAATAATTAATTAAAAAAATAATTTATATTTAAAAAATCAAAATATTAGTGAAAAATATGGAAGAAATGAAAATAATTGATAAAAACAATAAAACAAATACAACTCAAAATAATAATAATGAAGAACAAAAAAAGAATAAAAAAGTAAAAGATATGTCACCAGTAGAACAAGCAAATTATTATAAAACACTTCTTCAAAAAAGTAAAAAATTAAATATATATTATGATGAAGAGAATAAAAAATTAAAAGAAAAATTAAGTCAATATGAAGGAGAAAACGGAAAAGTTGCAGAATTATTAATGATATTTAAACATGAAAATGATAAATTTTACTTATTTAAAAATGATGAAAAAAAATATTTTATAAATGAAAAATTACTTGCAAAAACTTTTATAGAACAAATGGAAAATAATAAAGGAATAAGAATATATGATTATTTAAATGATATAAGATCAAAAGATGATTATTTAACTCAAATTATAAATCAATATGAAGATAAATTAAAAAGAATGATGAAAGAAAATGAAGAAAATGAAAATAAAGTTAAAAATTTAAAAGATAAAACAAATGATTTATCAAAACAATTTCAAGAAAATAATGAAAAATTTGAAATATTAATTCAAAATTTTATTCAAAATTCAAATGATATTTTTATTAATTTAAAAAATATTTTTGATGTTGATTTATCTGATGAAGAAGTAAATAAAGAAATATATAATAAAATAAAAAATGGAATAAATAATTTAAGTTTATTAAATGATAAAAATGAAAATGAAAAAATATCAATGTGGTGTAATGAATTACTTTCTTTTATGAAAAATATACTTTATAGTTATTTAGATACTGCATTTCAAATAATTAAATTTGAAACAGAGAATAAAAATCAAAAATCAAAATATCAAACAACAATTGATCAATTAATTTTAAGTCAACAAGAAGAAAAAAATCAAATGTTTAAAACAATAGAACAGAATAAAATAAATATTAAAAGTTTAAGTCAAAAAATTTCAATGTTAGAACAAGAAAAATATAATATTGGAAAACAAAAAGATTTAACTATTGAAATGTTAAATAAACAAATTAATAAAGGTGTTAATTTAAATTATTTAAAAAATATTATGATTTCTTTTTTAACTACTAATGATGAAAGTATACAAGAAGGTTTATTGCCAGTTATTTTTACTTCATTACAATTTAATGAAAGTGAAATTAATCAAGTTAAAAAAAGTAAAACTAATAAACAAAAGTCTTTATTATCTTTTTTTGGTTAAAATAACAAAAAATAAAATAATTGTTATATATATTATTAATATTAGATGTTTTAAAATTAATTTTAATGAAATAAAATTTAAATTATTTAAAAATTGATTTTTTAAATGAATCAAGAAAAAAACATTGAATATATTTATCATACAATTCCTTTAGAGAAAAGACCAAAATTATATAAACAATTAATTGATAATCCTTATAATTTATCTCCTTTAAATTTAGATGAATTATTTATTTATTTAATAACAAAAAAGAAAAATGGTGAATTATTATTTAAATTATATGTTGAATTTTTAAATATTTTTAATACTTTAGTTTTATTTTATTCAATATGTTTTTATATTCATAAACCAAATCAAAATGATAAATTTATTTTATTAATTGTAGATATACCAATTTTATTTACTGCAGTTGGATATTATATTTTAATAAATGGAAAACAAGGAAAACAAAATACAAAAAATATTATTATTTTAGGTTATGCCGTTTTAGTTGTTTCAAAATATTTTTCAAATGAAATTCATTTTAAAAAACAAAATATTTTTTATTCTTATATTAAATTATATTTTCTTATTTTTTCATTATTTTTTTTATTTTCTTTTGATTATTTTATCAATATTTATTATTCTTCTACTAATTTCACAAAGATCTTTTATATGATATTAATTTTTATTATGTCTTTTTTATATGAAACTATTTTTATGAAAATTAGAATAATAATTTTTGGAATTCATTTCTTTGAATTTTTTCCAGAAATAAGGAAATTTTATCAAAGTTTTTCAGATAAAACATGTTATATTTCTTATGTTTTATTTTCTTTGTATTTTACTGTTATTATGTTTTATATTAAAGAATTAAATGAATTATTTATAATTTCAGCTTTAAATATTTTAATTATTGTATTTTATCCTAAAATTTTTAATTATTATTACAAAAAAGAAAAATGGTAAAATATATTTTTTTAATATTACTTAGTCTTATATTGGGAATGTGGGATGTACCTAAAGTAGTATCATTTTATTAAAGATAATTTTTTTATATTTGAATTATATATTATAATAAGATTAAAATATTATTTTTCAAATTCATTAATTAATGCTTTTTATATACTTTTATTTTTATTTTTCTAATCTTTACATAGCATTTTTTATTATTAATATTTTTATTTTGACTATGATATAATTATTAATATTTTAATTAATAATATTTAATAATTGGTCAATTTAATTTATATTTGAATTTTATACTGTTCAAGAATTTTTTTTATTCATATTTTTATTTTTTTATAATTTTCAAATTGTTTTCATTATTTTAAATATTAATAAATATAATATTTTTCTTTTTTACTCTAAAAAAATATCTAATATTGTTCTAATAATATTTATATTTAAATATTCTTTCTTTTTAAATATAATTAGAAAAATATATATTCTAATTTTATTAACAATAATCCTTAATATTATTTCCCTAATTTCCAACAAAATTTTACTAAAAATTCCAAAAAAAGAAAAATTAGAAAAAACCAATAACTAATAACCTCTAAAAATACCCGTTTTCAAATTAAAAAATAAAATAAACAAAATAAACAAATAAAATTATAACTTAAAAAAACAATGTCAGAGTAAGAATCCCATATATAAACTCCTTAATATAGAACAGGAACAATAAACTACCAAAATGGTACATATACAGGAGGAATCCAAAACGAATCTCGTGAAGGAAAAGGAATAATGACATATAAAGACGGAGATCGTTATGAAGGTTTATGGAAAAACGACAAAATGGAAGGTAAAGGAATTTACACATACAAACAATCAAAAAATCAATATAACGGAGATTGGAAAAATGGTAAAAAAGATGGTAAAGGTACATTTACATGGGGTAATGGTGATAAATATAATGGTGATTGGAAAAATGATGTTCGTGAAGGTAATGGTACAATGACTTATAAAAATGGTGATGTTTATAATGGTTCATGGAAAAATGATTTAAGGAATGGACAAGGTCAAATGACTTATAAAGATAAAAGTAAATATAATGGTAATTTTGTAAATGGTAAAAAAGAAGGTCATGGTATTTTTATATTTAATAATGGTGATAAATATGATGGTAATTGGAGTAATGATAAAATGAATGGAGAAGGTACTTTTCAACATAAAGATGGTATTGTTTACGTTGGTAATTTTAATAATGGAGTTAAAGAAGGTCATGGTAAAATGACTTTCCCTTCTGGAGTTACTTATGAAGGAAGTTTTAAAAATAATAAAGCGGATGGTAATGGTGTTGTTTTAAATGATAATGGTGATAAATATGAAGGTAGTGTATCACAAGGGAAAATTGATGGTAAAGGTATTATGATTTATAAAGGTGGTGATAAATATGAAGGTAATTTTAAAAATGGATTAAAAGATGGTAAAGGTGTTTTTATTTTTAATAATGGTAATCGTTATGAAGGTGATTTTAAAGATGATAAAGCTGATGGTGTTGGTAAATTAATTTATAAAAATGGAAATGAATATAATGGTCAATGGAAAAATAATGAAAAAGAAGGTAAAGGAATATTTAAATTTAAAGATGGTGATTCATATGATGGTAATTGGAAAAATGGTAAATCAGAAGGTAAAGGAGTATACACATTTAAAAATGGAAATCGTTATGATGGAAATTGGAAAAATGATAAAATGGAAGGTAAAGGAATATTTTATTATAATTCAAAAGATAAATATGAAGGTGACTTTAAAAATGGAATTAAAGAAGGTAATGGAATATATACATTTGCATCAGGAGATAAATACGAAGGTCAATTTAAAAATAATAAAATAGAAGGTAAAGGGAAATATACATGGAAAAATGGTGATATTTATAATGGTGAATTTAAAAATGAAGCTCGTGATGGAAAAGGAGTTATGAATTATAAAAATGGGAATAAATATGATGGTGAATGGAAAAATGGAAATAAGGAAGGTAAAGGTATTTTTGTATATAATAATGGTGATAAATATGATGGTAATTGGAGTAATAATAATGCTGAAGGTAAAGGAAAATATTCATGGAATAATGGTGATTCTTATGAAGGAGATTGGCATAATGATAAAAGACATGGAAAAGGGGTTTTTTCTTGGAAAGATGGAGATAAATATGATGGTGATTGGAAAAATGGAGTTAAAGATGGAAATTGTGTTTATTTTGATAAGAAAAATAATAAAAGTAGGAAGGAAGTTTGGAGTGGGAATAATTTTGTTAAGGAAGTTAATTAAAAAGGGTTTTTTTTTATTTTTATAGGTTTTTTTTTGTTTTTATTTTTTTTTAAATTTAATTAAGATATTTTATTTTTTTTTATTTTTTATTTAGTTCTTATAATGCTTTTAAATAGTTATTATAAATTAAAAAACTAAATGGATAAAAAAAATGATGATGATAATTTAATAGATTTATCTGAAAAAGTTTATAAATTGGAAAAAGAAAATCAAAATTTAAAAAATCAATTAAAAGAAAAGGATAAAATTATAAATATTTTAACATCTGAAAATAACATTCTAAAAGAAAAAATAAGTAAATATGAAAATAAAGAAGCAAAGAAAAAGGACATTTTGGATTTTGTTAAAAGTAAACAAATTGATATAAATGAATTAAATATGGATATAATTGACCAAAATAAAAATATTGATATAAATAATAATAATAATGAACCAAATATAAGTAATTTTAATAGTATTTTTGAAAGTAATAATGATTCATTACCTTTTCAGAATAACTCAAATAATTCAAATATAAATCTTTATCCAAATATTGATAAAAATAAAAATGATGATATAATAAATGATAAAGATATATTAATTTCAAATATTAAAGAACCTATTGAAAATAATATAAAAAAAAATAATGAGAATCATTTAGAAAATTTAGATCTTTTATTAGCAATGCAAATGCAATTTGAAATGGATAAAGAATATAAAAAAAATAAAAATATAAGAAATTATAATGATGTCAATAGAAATCTAAATAATAATTTTTATAATGATGGAAAAGATTTTAAAGTAAATAATTATAATAGATATAATAATAATAATAATAATAATAAAAATTCAATTTTTAAAGAAAACTTTAATAATATAATAAATCAAATGAATTATATTGGACCAAATATAAGATATAATTATAATCCACAACAAATAAATAGATTTCGTCCAAATTCAGGAAATGAAGAAAGAAATTTAATGGCAATAAGTAAAATTGATAGTATGAGTTATGAAGAATTACTTGAATTAGAAAAAAAAATGGGAAAAGTAAGTCAAGGATTATCTAAAGAACAAATAGATCAATTATTATTTGAAACTTATAATGAAAATAATAATAAAGAAGATAATGTTTGTACTATATGTAAAAATAATTTTGAAAATGGAGAAAAAATAAGAAGATTAGGATGTAATCATATTTTTCATATGGAATGTATAGATCATTGGTTATTAGAGAAAAAAAATTGTCCTATTTGTTTAAATGAAATTAAATTTGATGAATAAAAAAAAAAATATTTGAAAATTTAAAAAATAATAATAATATTATAATAAATTTCAACTTTATTTTTATTCTGCAATTTTTTTTTTATTTACCAATATAATTTAATAATTCATTACATACAATATAAAAATTTTGAAAATTAAATTCCATATTTCTTACTTTTAAAATGTTTAAAACTGGATATACTAATTTATTTTTTAATTCATTTTCAATATCACAATTTTCCATTTTTAAACATTCTTCATTATTTTCACATTTTTCTAACTTTTCATATATATCTTTTAAATTTTTTAATTTATAATTATTTAAATATTTTTGACAATTTCTCATTGATATATTATAAATTTGTTCTCTATTATAATTATCATTTTCTCTTTTTTTATTTAATTCTTCTTCATCTTTTTGTAATTTTAATCCAAAAAAATTTGGATTTGAATTTTTAAAATTATGATTATTTTTATTTCCTTTAGGAAAATATAAATTATTATATGAAGAATAAGTTTGAAAATTTGAAATTGATTTTGATTTAATTAATCTAGTTTGTTTCTTTTCATATAATCTTGAAGAAACATCTTTATTTCTTTTTGGATTATTATTACACATTAAAATACTTACTTCATTTATTTTTGGAATAAATGTATATTCTTTTTCCAAATTTTTTGCTTCTTGTTTTTTTCTTATATTATCATTTTGAAATATACTTGATTGAGAAAAATTTTTATTTATTTTATTTAATTTGTTATTTAATTTCGTTTTATTAATATTTAAATTTTTATCATCTTCTAATTTTGATGAATTATTTGGTTTATCATTTTTTGATTTTTTAAATTGTTTACATTCATTCATTTCATTTGATAATTTTAAAATTCTTTGAAGTTGAATAATTTCTTTATTTCTTTTATCTTTTTTATAATTGTTAATTTTGTATTTTTTTTTATTAATATTTTCTGAATTTAATGATATTTTTGGTGTAAATGAATAATTTTGAAATTCTTTTTCTATTTTATTTCTATAAATTTCTTCATTTTTTAAAGCTTGTTCTTTACGATCTTTTAAATCTAAATCATATAATCTTTTTATAACATCTTTCTCATTATTATAATTTTGCTTTTTTAATTCTTGTTCTTGATTTTGTTTATTTATATTAGTCATTAATTTATCTTGTAAATTTTCATTTAATTTTGAATTTAAAACCATCATTTTTTTTTCGTTAACATTTATTAAAAAAACATAATTAATATATATTTTATTTCCCTTATAAAATTTCAAAAAAATTTAACAACTAAGTATAATTAATGTCAGATTTTTTTACAAAAAAACAAAAAAAATATTGGTGTGATTTATGTCATATATTTATAGAATATAATAAATTAAAAATAGATGCTCATAATAAAAGTAATATTCATCTTCATAATCTTAATAGTAATAAAAAATATAATGATTATAAAAAAAAATATAATAACTACTTAAATGACTTAAATGAAAAAAATAATAAAAATTTTATAGGAAATAAAACACAACGTCTTCAACAAATAGAAAGTTATAATGCATTTAATGAAGTAAAAAATGAAATAATAACAAATCAAATAAATTCAAATAAAAAAGATAATTTACCAAAAATAAATTTAATACCAAAAGAAAGAAAATGGGGAGTTTATTATGATACTTATTATAAATTACCTTTTTATTATAATTATCAAAGTAAAGAAAGTGTTTGGGAAAGACCAAAAAGTTTTGATGGTAGTGAAAAAGAAATTAAATTGATTATTGAAGAAGGTGAAAAAATTGTTAAAGAAAAATTAAAGGATGAAGGTAAAATTGGAGAATGGGAATTTGTACAAGGAAAACAAAGTATTTTTGGTATTAAAAAAGATAAATTTTTAGAAGAAGAAAAATTAAAAGAAAAAAATAATAAGAAAAGTAATCAAGAAATAATTGAAGACAATAAAAAGAAAGATAATATATTAAAGGAAAATAATATGAGAAGAGAAATACAAGATAATAAAAAAAAATCTTTTATTGAAATAAATTTAAAAAAACAATAAAATATTAAAATAATAAAATAAATATATATTAATTTAATTATTGGTCTTTTAATTACTTTAACTTAGTCATAATAAAAACATTAACTAACAAAAATTAAAAGTACACATAAAACACTAACTAATTAAATATACAACAAAGAAATCAAAATAATTAAATAATTAAATTTAAATTATATACTCATCTAATTTAATAATAATGAATGTCATATTATCTGTATTATTATGTTCTAATTTTAATAATTGACGATAAGTCATATTAAATATTTTTTTAGTAATTTCTTCAGTATTTTTTCCTTTTTTATATTCCCTATCTATTTTATCACATAATTTCTGAGGATTAATATAATTCCAAAACCCATCTGTTCCCATAATAATAAAATTAATATTATTCTTTAATTCAATTTTTTTTACTTCAGGTATTGCAATAACTGCTTGTTCATAATATGGAATATTATCATTATTTTTAAATGATAAATCACCAATTGCTCTTGTTAAATTTAATCTTCCATTTATTCTATTATTTATTATTTTATTTCCACTTTTTAATATTCTATTTCTTTCTTCTATTAAATTAATATGATGTTCATTATTTAATTTAATTGCTTTTTTATTATAATATATATAACTTACACAATCACCTGCATTTGCAATATATAAATAATTATCTTTTAATAAAATAACATTTGCTGTTGTCCCCATATTAAATCCTATATGCTCATATATTTCTATTTTTGGTTTTTTTAATATATAGTTATTACCAAAAATGATATCATTAATTTCATTATTATTTTCACTATCAATAGTAGAAAAATTTTGAAATGATTGAATTAAAGAATTATTATCACCATTTGAAATAATATTACATTCATATATCATATCATCAATTTCAGTTTTTTTTAATAAATCATCAAATTTAATAAAAGTCTCAATTAAACTTTCTTCAATTTTTCCTGTTTTATATTTTTCATTATTTAAAAGCATTTTTTCAAAATTTTGAGAAACAAAATTTGAAATTAAATTTCCTCCGTGACCATCAAAAACTCCAAATAAAGAAGAATTAGTATCAAAGTTTAATATAGCAATTGATGCATCTTCCATATATTCTCTATCACATTGAGCTTCAATTTTAGTATATGATATTTTTGAATCATTTTGTGATGATATATTTACATTTTCTATTTGATTTGATATTTGTGAAGATGATTCATTAGAACCCATTTTTTTATTTGAATGAAAGATATTATTTTATATAATGTTATTATTTCATTTTGTTATTGAAAAAAATTTTTTTTGTTTGTTTTTTAATATATCAAGAATTTTACATTATTATAATTTTAATTGATATTTTTATAAATTTTAATATTTAATGAATAAAAATTAAAAAAATATATATTAGAAAAATATTAATTTTTTAAATTAATAAACTAATTAATAAGTAGATAATTTAAAAAAAATGAAGAAATGGCTTCCTGTAATATCAAAAGAAGGAATAATGTTTTTTTTTGATAAATCAACTGGAAGTTGTCAATGGACATATCCAAAAGAATATAATTCAAAAACAAAAAAATATGAAAATATATATTTTAAAGATTGGATAAAATTAAAAGATAATAATAACAAAAATTATTGGAAAAATTCTAAAAATGGAATAATACAATATATAAAACCATCATCAACAACTTTTATTTTAGAAGCATCATTACTTGATAATTTTGCTTTTATTGAATTATATTTTGAATATAATGGAGATATAAATTTTAAAGATAATCAAGAAAGAAATTCTTTACATTATGCTTGTATGAATGATAATGATACAATGGTTAAATTATTAATTAAATTAGGATGTGAAATTAATAAATGTGATTATATGGGAAATACACCTTTAATTTATTCTATTATGTATCATTCTTATAAAAGTTT
>JAEEGL013260731.1_pt1 | contig 15252 bp, 19 predicted proteins | sample 9134231 | NCBI WGS metagenome assembly JAEEGL01 (sample SAMN16246548, study PRJNA631951) | gut metagenome | biome: gut microbiome; feature: rumen; material: fiber-attached | host: Bos | place: Iran: Karaj | collected 2018-10 | reverse complement strand
TATCTAGTGAACTTAAAATGAAAAAGATAAGTGTCAACTATGAAACATTTAATTATTTATATGAAAGTGATACTGATGATGTTAGCAAAGACAAAGATAAGTATACTTTATACACAAAAATACAAAAAGCTATTTATAAAGTATTTAATTCTGAAGGTAGTATTGCTAAAAAGTTTGTTTATTGTTATAAGTATGATGGCTTCGGAAATATTACTAATAGAAATACTACTATTTATGAAGAAAATCAAAATAGTGATAGTATTATTCATACATATGATGGAGAAGAAATATCATCTTATGCCTTTATTCAAATGGACCGTGGTCAAAATCTATTATTTATGCTATGTTAAATTCTATATTATCAAGTATATTCTCAGGATGGTATTAATATGAAAAAAAGATGTTACCCTAAATACACATATATAATTTGTTTTATAGGTTCTTGTATGCCATTCGCATTATTGTTTTTCCCTCTATTTATATTTGTTGACGACAAAGGCATTTATAATATAATATATCCATTATTAATGGTCTTTTCCACAATTGCTATGTTGATTGTAGGTATAATATGTATGCAATATTATATTATAGATGACAAATACATCAAAGTGATTTGTTTTGGAAAAGTAATAGAAAAAATAAAACTAAGCGATTGTATATACGAAGTTAGCACTTTGCCAATACATGATGAAAAATGGATTTGTACATATGACAAAAAATTTCAAATCAAAAAATTTACATCAGGATGTGCAAATAAAAAGAATTCACATAAAATACAAATACTTTATTCTGAATATGCATTAAATAAATTAATAGAAAATAATGTTGAACAAATAAAGCAAACAGTAGAATATTAGATTATATTAATTTAATATTTATATATTCATAGTATTGCAAAATACATTAACAATTTTAATTGACAAAAGTTTACTAATCAAGATTGAATTGTATTGAATAAGACGATGATTTTTGGAATTCAGTAAATGATATTAATAAATCTATGTTTTCAAATACTGGAAGAGTATTAACAGGTTATTTTAATTTAAATTCATTTTCATTTATAAACTATTTTAGTACTATTCCAGCGATAAGTAAATTCGTACCAAATGGAATTGGTGGCATTAGATTATTTAAGATATTTAACATTGTTAATAACGTTAATTTAAGACCGGTTTTATATTCAAACGGCTTGTCGAAACTAAATTATACATCAGCTATTTTGGGCTATGTTATTAATGCCAGTCAACTTAAATCATTAATAAAAGCAATTATTGATACTCCTGATTTTGAAAATTCAAAACGGATTTTATATTAAGAGGTGTCTTATGAAAAAAATTTTTTTGATAATTTTTTATACCTTATTATATATATCTTTAGTATTTTTATCTAGTGTAGTTGCATTGCTTGAAGGTATTTTTCATTCTTATAAGGAATTTTTTATTGTTACGGGAGTAATAGGCATAATTATGTCGCCTATATATATTTTGGGTTTTATAAAAACTAATAAAAAGAAATAATCCGTGTTAAAGAAATAACTGGTAGAATTGATTATGTAATAAATAAACAAGGTGATATTGCTTGTACTTATCTATATGATGCTTATGGAGTTATACTTGAAAGAATTAGAATAGATGATGAAATAGGTGGACTTAATAATATCTTATATAAAGGATATTATTATGATAGAGAAGCAGGATTATATTATTGTAAAAGTAGATATTATTGTCCTAGTGAAAGACAATGGTTAACAATGGATGATGTTAATTATCTTGATGTAACATCATCTAGTGGTATGAATCTATATGCATATTGTAATAATAATCCTATTATGTATTGTGATCCTAATGGACACGTGGCTCTTTTTCTTATTACTATGGGCATTGGTGCAATAGTTGGTCTTATAATAGCAGCAGTTAAAGATTATAAAGATGATGAAGAAAGCAATGTGTGGAGTTATATTGGTTGGACATTAGGCGGTGCTGCTATTGGAGCGATTGTTGGTTTGGCAACAGCCGCAACATTGGCGGGACACTTTACGGCATCAATTGGTAATGTTATAACTGGCGTTAAGACATTAATTGAAATAAAGGAAACTATTGGTTTGGCTGCGTTTGGATATGCAATTATAGATAATTGGGATAATGCCATTAATGGTTTTACGCATGTGTTTTGGTCTGGAAAAGACTTAGCAGAAAACGGTGCGCGATATTTAGCTAATGATGTTGGTGGAAAGACTTTAGAAATGACCAGATTAGGCCAGTATTTATCAAAAAATTTCTCAGGAGATAATTTTAATTTGGCTGCTTGGCAAGCTGGATCCCGTTTTTTTGCAAATCAAGTTATAATCAATGACACAGTATTTTTTGTTCAAAATATGTATGAATTTAATATGTTGAGTACTTGGGCAACTATAGAGAACCCTATTTTATTACAAAAGTTTGTTGAAATCATAAAAGTTGTTTTTGGAGGGCGTTAAATGAAATATTTTCGTATGAATATGAAAAGTAGAAGATATTCGCCAATAGATTTTGGATTAGTTTATCAAGATGGCAAGTTTATTGATATTCATGATGGATCTGTATGGAAAATAAGTTATTTATATGATTTTGGTTGGGGAAGAGAAGAAGGTTATTATCGTGAACCATTAGGAGATTTTAATTTTCTTTTGGGATTGATATTTAATGACAATAATAAAGAAGATGCTTACGGTGCAGCAGCTATTATAATTTATAATTATATTGATAAATTATACTTACATTTGTTAACATTAAATAAAAAAGAAAAGTCTTTCTTTATTGAGAAAACTAATGAATTTTTTAGGTTTGATAATTTAGAATTATTTATATTACCAAATTCTACTTATAGTAAGGATATGTGGAAGAAATTGCTATTAATTAACTAGTATTATATATTAAATTATATGATAATAACTTATATATAATTTGTAAAACTAACTTAAATAGTATTTATATTGATGAGTGTTTGAAAATACATGTAGCTCTCATAAAGAATTTTTAATTTTTTAGGGATTTTTAATTATTTTTATATTGTTATTTTGATATTTTTTTCATTGTAAAAATTCACAAAAAAAAGTAAATTATGTTAAAGATATAATTGGCAGAATTGATTATGTTGTAAATGAACAAGGTGATATTGCTTGTACTTATTTATATGATGCTTATGGAGTTATACTTGAAAGAATTAGAATAGATGATGAAATAGGTGGACTTAATAATATCTTATATAAAGGATATTATTATGATAGAGAAGCGGGATTATATTATTGTAATAGTAGATATCATTGATATTGGGGTTGCTGGGTCAAATAGTATTTATTATGCTATGGAAATTAGAACTATAATCGCTTTTTTTAGAGGTGAAAGAAATGTATTATCATAAATATATATATAATAAGTTTAAAATTTTTAATAATTATGGATTTAACATACAAACCATTCAATGTGGAACCGAATTTAGTTTGTCTTTGAAAAAAAATAACAAAGAAATAGCAATAGATTTTTATTTGAAAGAATCACTTGAATATGGGTTTGATGTTTGTTTTGTAATTGATTATTTAACATATTTAGATGTTTTTAAAACTGATATTTTATTTGATGACTATTATTTGATTAATAATATAACTTTTTGTAATTTAAAAGAAGAAATAGATATAAAATTTAATTTCATGATAAATAGAATTAATAATATACTAGATAAGTTCTAAATATAGTTTATTGAGACTCTAAAATAATTTTTAACAAAAATATGCATATGATTTAAGGTGATATTGCTTTTAGTTATTTATATGATGCATATGGATCAATACTTCAAAGAATAAGAATAGAAGATGAAATAGGTGGACTTAATAATATCTTATGTAAAGGATATTATTATGATAGATATGTTTATTAGAAAGGATTTATGGATTCAATGAATATTAAAGATCAAATAGTTTTATATAGTAAAAATAAAAATTTGGTTGAGATATACACTAGTGAAGAAGATAAATTCTCAGTTGGTTATATTTTGGGTTTGGATAATGATTATGTTATTTTTCAATTGGTGTCTGTACATGGTTTATTTGATGGATATCGTATACAATTGATATCCTCAATAAAAACACTTATAGATAGTAGTAAATATTTAGATAGACTAAAATTATTAATAAAGAAAAATCAATTAAATATAAATGATATATTTAATATTAGTATTAATTCTAATAAAAAATGTTTAATGAAGTTTTTAGAACAAGTTAATAAACATCCTGTTACAATATCTATTAAAGATGATAAAGAATCTAGCTGGGATGGTGTTATTGATTATTTTGATAATAACAAGGTAGTTATAGATTTATATGGCGATGAATATATACTTGATTATAAAGATGTGTTTGAATATGATGAGATAGAATCAATTGATTTATTAAGTGAAGATAATAATTTAGATGAATTTTTAATAAATTTAGACTACAAAGAAGATATTATAAATAAAAATGATTTATATTGTATTGATATGAAAGAAGATGATTTAATTTTTGATGGTTATATTCTTTCAAAAGATGATAAATCTATTTTATTTTTTGATATTAATGAATATGGTATTTTTAATGGATTTAGATATGAATTATTAGATTCTATAGATGATATTTATATCACAACGGATAAGAACTATTTATTTAGAATGAATAAACTGATTGCTAAAAATCAAACAAAATATTATAATCCATTTTTAAATAAAAATTCTGATAATAATTTATTAAATATTTTAGATTATTCTAAGGATAAATGTATATTGGTTTTTGATAACAATGGTAATATATTTGAAGGGTATATAATTAAATTAACTAAAAATGTGTTATATTTAAAAACTATGGATGAATATAATTATTATGAAAAAGATGTCGAAATTTCTATTAATAATATTAGTACAATTGTTGTTGATTCATTATATACTAAAGATGATGATTATTTATATAAACTGATGAATTAAATATAGTTTTCATTAGAAAAATAATAATGTAATAAAAGAACTAAGTTTTATTAAATATAAGACTTAGTTCTTTTAAATTTATTTTACATTATAGGTTTGCTTTGCATTTGTTAGAATTGTTTATAATTGTTAATTTGATAGATTCTTTTTTTTATTATTGTTTTTTTTAATTATATGATATAATGGGTGACGGAAGAATAAATGGAGGTTATTTATGAAAAAAGTGTTCTTATTTTTATTTTGTTTAGTTAGTTCATTTTTCTTATTTTCTTGTTCAAGTAATAAGGTTTTAGGATATAATGAACTTAAGAGTGTTGCTCATTCTGATTTTTATGGTCAAATGTTAATTAAAGATTACAAACTTGGTGCAAAAAAGATAGCGTTAAGTGGTTATATTGATCAAATACGATGTTTCACTATTATATCTAAGGATTCAAAAAAAGCATTATATAATGTTTGTGATGATATTATTATATGTGAAAATTTGAATAATGAGTATTGTAAATTTAATAATGCTAATGTTATTAATAGCGATACAGTATTCCCTGAATATATGTATAATATTTATCAGGATTTTGTCATTTATGAAGAAGAATATAACAATAGTCAATTTTTAAGAGTAAAGTCTTATGATAATCGTTTAATTGCATCTTATGAATTAAACACTAAAGTTAATGTATATTTAAGACAAGAATATAATGCTAAATATGAAATAAGTATAAGAGATTATATTTCAGATACTGTTGTTAAGACTTTTAATATTGAAAGTGATAATTATAAAGACTATTATTTGGTTTCAGATGATGAATCTAATAATCAACCTAGTATTGTAAAAAATATTAGTGATGAGTTAACTCCTTTGTATGATAGAAAAGGTAAAGTGTATGGATATGTATTAATTCATGGAAGAGAATATGACTTTGATATATTTGATAAAGATAAGAAATTTATAGCTTCATATAATTTATCAACTTATGGCTTTGATGACTATATTATATTAGAGAAAAAAGTAGTCCTTTATAAAAACTATGTTCAAACTAGTGAAATGCTTGAAGAGATCTATAAAGATGATATATTTAATATTAAATATAATGTTACAATATATGAGATTGATTTAACAAATGGCAAATTAACCATTAATGAAGACTATGATTATTTAATTTTAAATAATTGGGTTGGTGATGAAAAATCATATGATGGTACTATAGTTAAATATTATGAACTTAATGATGATAGATCAATTAAAGGATGTCTTAAATATGCATATATGACTGATAAGTTTTCATTTAATAAGTCATATTATGTAGATAAAGATCTATCAAATTATGCTATACTTAAATTAAATGATGATGCAATTTTGTTGTTAGATAAATATGGTAATGATGAAAATAAAAGATATAGTTATATTGTAACTAAAAAAGAAACTAAAGTTATTCCATATTATAATATTAAAATATGTAATGATGTTGTTGTTATTGATAATCAATTTACTTGTTCTTTAGATGATTTTATTGATGGTAATTTTGATAATCTTCAATATCGTTATTATATTTCAAAAGCAAGTTATAATGGTGAATTAATAATTATTGATCATGATGAAAAAAATGATAAATATTACGTTAATGGTAGAGCTATTCAAAATAAATATTTAGATGAAGCTAAAAGAGGATTTTTTGTATTTGAAAATGAAATAAATGTTGGTTATTCTAGTTTTAATGTAACAAAACCTATTTATAGTATCTCTACGATATTTGATGGTACTATGGTGATGGTTTATAAGATTATTTATGATGATGGTTCTTATACTTACATAAGAACTTATGCTGAATCAAATACTGAATTAGATTAGTCCACATTTATTAATTGTTTTTCTTTACAAAATTAGTTAATTATGATATAATAATAACGCGTGAGAGATATCTCAGCCTTGCTTTCATTCGTTGAAAGCCAAAAGACCAAGAGGAGGTGCGAAGAATGAAAAATTATACTGGTATGTACATTATTCGCCCTACATTAACTGAAGAAGGTTACAAAAATGTAATCGCTGAAATCAATGCATTATTCGAAAAGAATGGTTGCAAAGTTACTGAAGTTGATGAATGGGGTATGCGTGATTTAGCATATGAAATCCAAGATTTTAAAAAGGGTTATTATGTAAAGTTCACTGTTGAAGCTAATAATGAAGCTGTTGCTGAATACGATCGTATCTGTAACATCAAAGAAGATGTTATCAGACATATTTTAGTTAAAGACTGATTGAGGTAAAATATGAATAGAGTTGTATTAGTTGGAAGACTTGTTAAAGATCCTGAAGTTAAAAAAACTCCAAATGATATTTCTGTATGTCAATTTACTATCGCAGTAGATAGAGCTTATCAACAAAATGGTCAAAAACAATCTGATTTTATTAATTGTGTTGTATGGAGAGGCCAAGCTGATAATTTAGCTAAGTATATGCGTAAGGGTAGTCAAATTGGTGTTGACGGTCGCTTACAAAGTCGTAGTTATGAGGATAATGGTGGAGTAAAAAGATATATTACTGAAGTAATATGTGATACAATTCAATTTTTACAAAGTAAATCTAGTGATACTCAACCGTATGTTCCTGAAGTAAGTAATGATCCATTTGCAAGCTTTACAAGTGGAACTAGTAATGCAAGTGCATCAAATGATCCATTTGCAAGTTTACAAACATCATCAGGAATTAGTGATGATGATTTACCATTTTAATATAGGAGGATTTGAAAATGCCTGGTTTTCGTGGAAGAAAAAAGAAAACTTGTTATTTCTCAGATAATAAAATTGAAAAAATAGATTGGACAAACGCTGAATTATTAAAGAAGTTTGTTAGTGATAGAGGTAAAATTTTACCAAGAAGAGTTACTGGAACTAAATCTATTTATCAAAGAGAATTAGCAGTTGCTATTAAACGTGCTCGTCATATGGCTTTATTACCATTCGTAAAAGAGTAGTTTATAATATGAATATTAGACCATACTATTGTATGGTTTTTTTTTATGAAATATATGAGTATTTTGTAATTAGCAAATGGGGCTGAAAATAAAACAATACAAGATATAACACATGCAATTATTCATTGCTAGACATAGTATTATAAGTTTTGATATAATGACATTAGAAAGAGGTGATTCTATGCTTAACACTATACAATTTGGAAAGTACTTATCTGATTTAAGAAAGAAAAAAGATATGACTCAGTCAGAAGTAGCTGATAAATTAAACTTAACTAGACAAGCAATTTCCAGATATGAAACTGGTGATAGTTTTCCTGATATTTCAATTTTAGTTGAAATAGCAAAAATTTATGAAGTATCATTAACTGATTTAATTAATTCTGGAAATCCTACAGTTGGAGAACTATTAATTTTAAATAATATTGCTAATAAAAATGAGGATGTTGTTGTTGAAGATGTTAAAGATTTAGAAAGTTTGGCTCCTTTAATTAAACCTAGTGTATTAGAAAAACTATCAAAGAATTTAGCTGATGATGGAATTAATATATCTAGTTTTTGTAATTTAGCCAATTATTTAAGTGATGATGCAGTAGTAGATGTACTATGTTCTAAGAAATTTGTTGATATGGATGATAGTTTTATTGAAAAATTAATTCCATTCTTAGATAATCAATCAAGAATGAAAATATTTGATAAGATTCTTAATTCTGAACTAGACTATAGATTGGTTAAAGATCTTGTTAGTGATTATCATATGTTAGAAATAGTAGAGGCTAGTGTTGTAGATGGTGCACTTCCATTTGAGGCAATAGAATATGCCACAAGAGGATTGCACGAGGCAAATGAAAAAAAATAATAATTAATAAATTTTGATTCCTTTTTATTTAGAAGATATTTATATAAAAATATCATGCCTGATAGCTGGGCTTGTGCTTAGCACAATACAATTAAATAACAAGAAACAAATCATGCAATATGCATGGTTTTTTTATACTAGTTGAAATATGATATCATATATATGAGGTGATAATTATGATGAGTAAAGATTCTTATGTTAATAAGTATAATAAGGCTAATTATAAAATGTATCAATTTAGGATTCGTAAATCAGATATTGATTTGATCAATAAACTAGATAGTGTGCAAAATAGAAATAGTTATATTACAAATCTAATATTAAATGATATTAAGTCAAATGTATTATCATTAAAACAGATTAAAGAAAAAATAAAACCAATTATTTATAAACATAAAATAAAAGATGTTTATTTGTTTGGTAGTTATTCTAGAGGTGAAGCAAATGAACTTAGTGATGTTGATATATATTGTGATAAAGGAGATTTAAGAACTATGTATGATGAAATAGATCTTATTGATGAATTAGAAAATGCCTTAGGAAAGAAAGTTGATTTAGTAACAATAGGTTCAAGTATGCAAGAATTTTTTAAGAAACAAATAGAGGAGGATATGATAAAAATATGTTAAAAATAAAGGATAAAGGTTTACTTTTAAATATTATTAGGCATTGTTATAGAATAGAGAAAAAAGTAAAAGATTGTAATAAGGAATTATTTGATGCTAGTGAGGATATAAAAGAAATTATATGTTTTAATTTATTACAAATTGGTCAACTAACAACATCATTAGATGATGATTTTATTAATAGTTATACTTATATTCCTTGGAATAAAATAAAAGGGATGCGTAATAGAATAGTTCATGGTTATGGGACAATTGATATAGATCGAATTTGGTTTACTTCAATTGAAGATATTAAACCTTTAAGAGAATATTGTGAACAAATAATAAAAGAAAATCATTTATAATTATTCTCACTTTAGTTTGATGTTTCTCAACAAATGAGTTATAGTATTAGTAAGAAATAAACTTTATAATATAACATGTAAATATCTAATTAAAGGAGATTTGTATGAATATTGGTAAAAATATTAAAAAGTTAAGAATAAGTAAAGATATGACTCAAGAAGAACTTGCTAGTTTTTTAAATATAAGTTCTAGAGCTGTATCAAGATGGGAGAATGGAATAACATATCCTGATATTACTTTACTTCCAGTTATAGCAAATTTATTTAGTGTAACTGTTGATGAATTATTAGATGTTAATATATATGAAAAAGAAAAAGATATAAAAGATATATTTTCTAAGAATAGTCTATATAAACATTCTGGTGAAATGGAAAAATCAATTGAGTTATTACAAGATGGACTAAAGAAATATCCTGATAATTATGAAATAATGAATCAGTTATTACATTCACTATTTATGTATTATTACAATAAAAATGGTGAAAGAAGATATCTACTTAATGAAATTATTGAGTTAGGTGAGAAAATAGTTAATGATTGTAAGGATAATAAAATAAAAAGTAGTGCCACTCAAGTATTAATCTTTACATATGTTAATAATAACGAGATTGATAAGGCAAAGAATCTAGTTAATAAACAACCATCTATTTATTTATCAAAAGAGATACTACTTGAAAATATATTAAAAGGTGATGAACTTATTAATTTATCAAGAAGTAATTTATTAGTTTTATCTGAACTATTTCATAGTTCAATATTACAACTAAACTATAATATTAAAGATATAGAAATCCAGATTAAACTAATACAAAAATACATTGATTTTATGACTTTGTTATTTGATGATACTGAAATGGGATTTTATAATAGAAGATTAATAGATTCATATTTATTATTAAGTAAGAAATATATGAAATTAGATATGAAAGATAAGGTAATTGATTGTTTAATTAAAGCAATTAATTATGCAATAAATGTTGAGACTTTTAAAGTAGATAAGGCTTCATCTTTATTACTTGATGGAGTTAATATTCGTGATGATGATAGTCAAACTAATTCTACTTTGACAAATAAAGAAATAATTAATATGACTATTGAAAGTAAAGTATTAGAAAATATTAAGAATTATGATAGATATACTGATGTAAAGAATTTACTTTCAAAATTAAAATAAGATTAATTATTGATATTATTTTATATATATGATTTAAATATGTTATGTAAGAAAGGAATAACATAATGAAAAGAATACTTTTAGTGATATGTTTTTTATTTGATTTATTTGCTATTGGCTGTGCTTATAATGGTAAAACTCAGGAATTGGATTATTTTGATATTCCATCATTTTATAGTTATAACGAAGAGTTACAAGAAAATTCTTATAAAATTACTAGTTTTTCTGATTATAAAAAATTGGTGCGTCGAGAGGATGATACTAACGTTGATGAAGAATTTTTTAAGGAGAATTGTTTAATAGTTTTTGTGTATACTGAACCATATAGTGGTAATATACGTGATTTTGATTTTAAAATAAATGGAAGATATATTAGTGTAGATTCAGAATTAATACAACAAGGTTCTTTATGTGCTTTACAGGATAATTTAATTTTAATAAAAGTTAAAACTAAAGATGCTAAGTATCTTAAAGGTATCATATTAGGAACTAAAAGACATTTACATGATATAAGTGAGTTATATAATTAATTATAAAAGATATCTATGAATCTAAAAATATAATGGTTGTACTTGGCAATTGGATGAATGATGATGGAACAATGTCAGATACAATGAAGATAAGACTTGATTTAGCATTAAAACTTTATAAAGAGATGAGTTTTAAATATATTGTTTTATCAGGTGGAGTTGCTAATATTAAAGCTGGTATTAGTGAAGCTTCTTGTATGTTTAATTATTTAGTTAATAATGGTATTAGAGAAAGTATTTTAATTAAAGAAGATAAGTCAACATCAACATATGAGAATGCATTATTTACAATGGAAAAAATAGAAAACTATGATTTTAATAATTTAGTTATCGTTTCAACAATTGAACATTTTATTAATTATAAAACTTTAAAGTATTTTAATGATGCTATTAATAATAATAAGATACTAAAAGATAAAAATATTAATATTATGATATATACTAATAGTTATAATTGTTAATATAATCTATGCCATTTGACATAGATTTTTTTAATATTAATAGGTATATTTCAAATTGACCATAATCTTATAAAATAGTATAATATATAAGAAGGAAGGTATCTATATGACTTTAGATAAATTAAAAATTGGAGAAAGTGCAATAGTTAAAAAAGTAAATGGTGAACATGATTTAAGACAACATTTTCTTGATATGGGTTTAATTCCTGGTGCTAGTGTAAAATTATTAAAATATGCACCTATGGGTGATCCTATGGAACTTTTGATTCATGGTTATCAACTTACTTTAAGAATAAGTGATGCTAAAAAGATTGAAGTTAGTGTTCACGAAGATATCACTTTCGAAGAAAATAATATTGATAAAGTTATTGGTATACATCATCCTGGTTTAGGTGAAGATGGAATATATCATAATAAAGATGAAGAAAATCCCCTACCTAAAGGGACTATTTTATCTTTTGCTTTAGCTGGTAATCAAAACTGTGGTAAGACTACTTTGTTTAATGCTTTAACTGGATCTAATCAACATGTTGGTAACTTTCCTGGAGTTACTGTTGATCGTAAAAGTGGAGCTATAAGAGGAGAGAATGAAACTCTTGTTACTGATTTACCTGGTATATATTCTTTATCTCCTTATACACCAGAAGAAATAGTATCTAGAGAGTTTATTTTAAATGAGAAACCAAATGGAATTATAAATATTGTTGATGCAACAAATATTGAAAGAAATTTATATTTAACATTGCAACTTATGGAACTTGATGTTCCTATGGTTCTTGCTGTTAATATGATGGATGAGATACGTAATAATGGTGGGACTATAAGAGTTAATTTACTTGAAGAGTTACTTGGTATTCCTGTTATTCCTATTGCTGCTGCTAAGAATGAAGGTGTTGACGAGGTTGTTAAACATGCTATTCATGTTGCTAAGTATCAAGAAAAACCATTACGCAATGATTTTTGTTCATCTAGTGATAATGGTGGTGTTGTTCATAGATGCATTCATGGTATTATGTCTTTAATTGAAGATCATGCAAAAGAAGCTAATATTCCTGTTCGTTTTGCTGCAACAAAATTAATTGAAGGTGATGAGATTATTCTTAATGCCTTGAATCTTGATCAAAACGAAAAAGAAATGATAGAACATATCATCATTCAAATGGAAGATGAAAGAGGTCTTGATAGAGCAGCTGCTATTGCTGATATGAGATATTCATTTATTCTTTCATTATGTAAAAAGACAGTTGTTAAACCTGTTGAAAGTAAAGAATATTTAAGAAGTCAAAAAATAGATAAACTATTAACTGGTAGATTTACTGCTATTCCTATGTTTTTACTTATCATGGGATTAATATTCTTTTTATCATTTTATTTGATTGGTGGTACCTTACAGGATTTATTATCTAATGGTATATCTAATTTATCAAATATTACATATATTTGGATGACAGATATTGGTGTTAATGAAGTTATTAAGTCATTAGTGATTGATGGTATATTTAATGGTGTTGGTACTGTTTTAGCATTTTTACCAATTATCATTGTATTATTCTTTTTCTTATCTTTACTTGAAGATAGTGGATATATGGCACGTATAGCTTTTGTAATGGATAAACCATTACGTAAGATAGGTTTATCTGGGCGTAGTATTGTTCCACTTTTAATAGGTTTTGGTTGTAGCGTTCCTGGTATAATGGCTAATAGAACTATACCTAGTGCTAAGGATAGAAAGATGACAATTCTTTTAATTCCTTTTATGAGTTGTACAGCGAAGATTCCTATTTATGCATTTTTTGCAACAGCATTCTTTAATAGATCTATTAGTTGGCTTGTAATGCTATCGCTATATGTTATAGGTATTGTTATTGGTATAATATTTGCTTTAATTAGTAATAAAACATTCTTTAAAGGTAAGACAATTCCGTTTGTTATGGAACTTCCTAATTATAGAATCCCTGGTGCTAAAAATGTATTTAGATTATTAAAAGATAAAGCTTTTGATTTTATTAAAAGAGCATTTACAATTATATTCTTAGCTATGATGATTATATGGTTCTTACAATCATTTGATTTTAGTTTAAGATTTATATCTGATGATAGTCTAAAAGGAACCAGCATACTTGCTACAATTTCAGGTTTTATTGCTCCTATATTTAAACTTCAAGGATTTGGCGATTGGAGAATAGTTACTAGTTTATTTGCTGGATTTATGGCTAAAGAAAGTGTTGTATCAACACTTACAATGCTTGTTGGAACTAGTAATATAACTACTATTATTACTCCACTTGCTGCTTATAGTTTATTAGTATTTTGTTTGTTATATACTCCATGTGTTGCCGCTATTGCTGCAATTAAAAGAGAACTAGGTTATAAATATGCATTTCTTGTAATAGCATTACAATGTGCTATTGCTTGGGTAGTATCACTAATGGTAACTGGAATTGGTTTATTACTATGAATACACCATCTATAATAATATTATCTGTAATAGTTGTTTTTACAATATTTGTTATAATTTATTTACTTAAACATAAGAAGAGTTCTTGTGGGTTATGTAATGGTGATTGTGATTCTTGTAATAAACAGTATGAAATTTTGCTTTGTAAAAAGTGGCTTGATGAAGAGAAAATAGCTCATATTAAAGGTTGGGATTTTTCTCATATTGAAAAAAGATATGAAGATAATAAACTTCCATGGGATTATAAAGATATAGTTAAGAAGTATTTAAAAGAAGATATGAAACTACTTGATTATGATACTGGTGGTGGAGAGTTCTTGCTATCTTTAAATCATTCTTATACTAATACTTATGCTACAGAAGGTTATAAACCTAATGTATTATTATGCACAGAAAAGTTAACTCCTCTTGGTATTACATTTAAAGAATGTAATGATTGTAAAAACATTCCATTTCCTGATGAGAGTTTTGATATATTCATAAATAGGCATGGTGACTTTAATCAAGATGAGATTTATAGAGTACTTAAAAAAGGTGGATTGTTTATTACTGAACAAGTTGGTTCTCAAAATGATTTAGATTTAGTAGAATATGTTTTACCTAATACTAAAGTTCCTTTCCCTGATAATAATTTATCTACACAGAAGAAGTTATTTTTAGATAAAGGATTTGAGGTATTAGAAAGTGATGAAGTTTTTAGTAGCATAAAATTCTTTGATGTTGGTGCATTTGTATGGTTTGCTCATATTATTGAATGGGAGTTTCCTGATTTTTCTGTTGAAAAGTGTTATCCACGTTTATTAAAAATGAATGAAGAGATTAAGAAAAATGGATATAT
>JAEEGL010615384.1_pt1 | contig 15252 bp, 10 predicted proteins | sample 9134231 | NCBI WGS metagenome assembly JAEEGL01 (sample SAMN16246548, study PRJNA631951) | gut metagenome | biome: gut microbiome; feature: rumen; material: fiber-attached | host: Bos | place: Iran: Karaj | collected 2018-10 | reverse complement strand
ATGGCACAGAGATGGCAGGTGGCGAAACTCCTTTCGGAGAAAAAGACCTATGCTGAAATAGAGGCAGCCACCAAGGCATCTACCGCTACAATCAGCCGAATAAATAAATGTCTGGTTTACGGTGCGGACGGATATCAACGTATCATAGACAGGTTAAAGGAAAAATAAAATTTATGCCTTGGTTTAAGCCGAGGCATTTTTTATGTCTGCCCGGTATATCTACCCGGGAAACAGAGAGAAAAAAATGAAATTACATTTGTACAGGAGCGATGCCCCGATAAGCACCGAACTTTCGCACAGCCTCCTTTTGAAGGTCCTGCCGGGCCGCCGCGCGGAAGAGCTGCGCTTAACACCGCAGGGCAAGCCATACTTTGAGAGTGGGCCGCAGTTTTCGATAAGCCATACGGGAAGCCGAAAGAATGCCAAAGCCGGCACTTGGCTTTGGGGCTGCGCGGCTGCGGAAAACGATGAAGAGGGGCCTGTCGGCCTCGATATACAGGGAAAGCGCGAGGCGAAGTACTTTGAAATAGCGGAGCGATTTTTCACCTCCGCCGAGGCGGAATATCTGAAAGGCTTTTTGGACGCCGGTGGCGAGGAAGGCGATGATGCGGGTCTTTGCAAGGCGTTTTTCAGAATATGGTGCCGCAAGGAGGCTTATGTGAAATATACCGGCCGCGGCTTTTCGGAGACCGGCTTTGACACATTTTCGGTTCTTGACGAAAACGGTGAGCCGGCTGAAAAGCTCAGCTTATGCGGTGAAGAGGTTGCATTCACGGAGTGTTCCGTGGGCGATGGTTATATATGCGTTGTGTGCAGAAAGGAAACAGAAAATGATAAAATTTGCATTCTTGTCGGAGAATAAATCGGGACATTCCCACATAAAGGCGGAGTGGGGCCTGTCAATATACATCGAAGCGGGCGGAAAGAAGATTCTTTTCGATGCCGGTGCGTCGGAGGTGCTCTACAGGGAAAATGCCGAGCGCATGGGAATTGATCTTTCTGCGGTGGATTTTGCGATGGTAAGCCATGGGCATTACGACCACACAAACGGATTTCCGGAGTTTATCCGCGTGAACAGTCATGCGCCGATTTACATTCATAAAAAGGCGTTCGGTGAGGTATACGGCTCGGAGGACGGCATCATGGATTCATGGCCGTGCTCAATCGAGTGGAGCGCCGATGAAATGAAAAAAATCAAATCCCGCATAGAATATACCGAAGGACCGAAATGGATTACCGACGACATCGTAATCTCGGGCACCGTTCCGATGCTGCCGGGGCATGTTATGCAGGAGGTTTTCTACGAAAAGCTATCCGAAAACAACTATGTAAAGGATGAGCTTGAGCACGAGCAGATTCTGGCGATTCGCGACCGCGACGCGAAGGGCGAAAGCAGGGGCGTTTACGTATTTGCGGGATGCTGTCACAGAGGTGCGCTTGCAGCACTTAAATGTGCGCAGGAACTGTTCCCGGGCGAGGAAGTAAAGGTCTTTGTGGCAGGCATGCATCTTTGCATCAGCCCGCTTGCCGAGATACAGAGAGTTGTAAAGGAGATAGAGGATTCGTTTGACGGAATCGTTATGCCTGTGCACTGCTCGGGTATGCCGGCGATTTGCTACATGGTGACAAAGCTCGGTGACAGATGCATTCCGGCAACGGCAGGTGACAGATTTGAGTACTAAAGAGAAAAGATCCGCATTCGATGCGGCATGCGATTATTTGAGCCGCATGGAGCGTACCGAAGCAGAGGTAAGGGACAAACTTTTCGAAAAGGGCTATGAAGAGGATGAAATCGATGAGGCTGTGCAAAAGCTTAATGAGGCACATTACCTTGACGACCACGGATTCGCGGTGCGCTACATCGAGTTTGCTCTGGCAAAGGGCAGGGGCATGCGCAGGATTCGCGATGAGCTCAGGCGAAAGGGAATAGACAGCTTCGTGGTGGAGGACGCAGTCTACGAGCTTGCCGAAGAAGGGCAGCTTACGGAGGACAGTGGGCGTGAGCGGGCGCTTGAGCAGGCACAAAGCATTGCCTCAGGCAAGGAGATAGACGAAAAGCTTATCGCAAAGGTTGGCAGACGGCTTCAGACGCAGGGTTTTGAAAGCGGCGAAATATATTATGCAATCGGAAAACTCAGGGACAGCTCAAAGAATAAAATTTTTTAAAGTTTCGTAAAATTATTTTTTTCAGAATATTATAAGTTTTGCTTGATGTTTAAAAAGATAGCGAGTATAATTGTAACATCAATGATTACATTAGATTTCAAGGAGGAAAAGTGAAAGTGAAAGGTTTAAAAAGGGAATTAATACTTTGGTTAGGTATTCCTATCATTATCATCTTTGTCCTTGCGGTATTTGTATTGAGATTCAGCTTGAACAGCCGTGTTGAAGCAACAATGAACAATCAGATACAGCTCGAAGCGGACAAGGTTGATTATCAGATTGAAGTATTTTTCCATGATTATCTTGAGTGGTGTCAGCTCTTAGCTGCAAACGAAGACGCTCAGGAAATGGTAATGGATAGCATTCAAAATGGGACATGGTACGAGAATTATCCTGCATTCAGTGAAGTTCTGGCGACGATAGATGCGCAGACAGCTCTCTATCCGTCAATCATGCAGAGCTATATTGGAGGTATCGTTGCAAACGACCTTGTGCTTAACGGCGGTATCACGATGAACAATGCCGGCATTGACATCATGGTAAAGGAAAGAGAGTGGGCAGCGACCGCATTAAACGGTAATGTGTGCTACATGTCACCATATGTTGATGCCATTACAGGTGCAAAGGTAACAACAATTTCGGCACCTATGATGCGCGACGGCACACCGATTGCTGCGGTAGGTATCGACCTTACGCTCGATGATGCACAGGCAATCTTTGCAAATGCAAAAATCGGCGAAACCGGATTTGTAATGGTAGTTCTGCCTGATGGCACAATGTTCTATCATCCAAACGAAGAATATGTGGACAAGCCATACACCGAAATCGGTCTTTCCGAAGAAGGTCTTGACATGATCGCAAACGGTGAAAACGGCGATATCGTAAACTTCGAGATGGACGGTACAGATTATGTAGGTACACTTACAAATGTAGAGGGACCGAACTGGACGCTCATCACCTGCATGACCGAAAAAGAGGCTTATGCAACAACAAGAAACGTTACAATGTGGATGATTATCATCCTTGCTGTTGCACTCATCTTCATCATGGTTGCGGTTTACATCGTAATCGGTATGGTTATAAGACCTATCAACAAGCTCGTTGTTGCTGCAAGACAGCTGGCACAGGGTGATGTAAACATAGACTGTGAACGCAGAGAGGTTGAAAAGGACGAAGTCGACCAAATGATCAATGCGTTTGCAGAAGTAGTTGAGAACAACAAGAAACAGGCCGAAAGCCTCGAAAAGCTGGCTAACGGTCAGACAGACATAGAGGTGGATGTAAGATCCGACGCTGACCTTTTGAACGTAGCATTAAAGAAGGTAGTAGGTACCATCAATGCTCTCATCAACGAGACAGCAGAGCTTACTCAGAACGCTATCCTCGGAAATACGGCATTCAGAGGAAACAGCGACAAGTTCAACGGTGGTTACAAGCAGATCATCGACGGCTTCAACAGCACAATCGATGCCATCATGGCAGAGGTTGATGTATTCAGTGATGTTATCACAAAGCTCGGCGATGGCCAGCTTCCTGAAGTCAGCCACGAGGCTCAAGGCGATTATATAAAGATTATCGAATCCCTGAAATCCAGCGTAAATACATTAAAGAATCTGGTAGGCGATACTCAGGGCATGGTTTCCGCAGCAGTTGGCGGCGACTATACAAAGAGAGTAGACGTTGCAAATTACCGCGGCGAATTCGAAAAGATCGTATCCGGTATCAACCAGACTCTGGATGAAGTTGTTGAAAAGACCGCTTGGTACGAAAACATCATCAACTCCATTCCGCTCCCTGTTCAGGTTATGGATAACAACCAGAACTGGACGCTTGTTAATACCGCATTCTTCAACCAGATGCGCAGTGCAAATCCGGCAGTTTCCAAGAAGGAAGACATCTACGGAAAGAGATGCCACATGGAAGGCACAAACATCAACGGTATAGACGAGTTCAACCGTGGAAATGCCGAAACCAGAATGGAATTCCAGGATAAGTCATATCAGCAGACAACAGCTGTATTAAAGGATATTGCAGGAAACGGCGTTGGCTATGTAGGAACATGGCAGGATCTCACTTCGATTCTCCGTTCCAACAAGTTCTCCGAGAACGAAATCAACAGACTGCAGGGTAACCTCGGTAACCTGGCTCGCGGTAAGTTCGAGTTCATTGAATCCGCTCAGGTTCCTGACGAATACACTCAGGCAGCTGCAGATCAGTTCAAGCTCATCGACGCATCACTCAGCGAAGTGGCAAGTGCAGTCGGCAAGCTTATCGAAGATACAAAGGCTATGTCAGATGCAGCCGTTGCAGGTGACCTCTCATCGAGAATCGATGTAGCGGCACACGAGGGTGAATACGCAACAGTAGTTGCAGGCATCAACTCCACAGTTGAAGCAATCCTCGCACCTATTTCCGAGACACTCCTCGTACTTCAGGATGTGGCTCGCGGAAACCTGCAGCACATGGTTACCGGCGATTACAAGGGTGGCCACGCACAGACAAAGGATGCATTAAACAACACAATCACTCAGCTCCGTGCTGTAATCGAAGATATCTCAAGAGTACTTACCGCTATTGCGAACGGCGACCTTACAGTAAATGCCGACGAGAGCAAGTACCTCGGCGACTTTACTGCAATCAAGGATGCTACAAACAGCATCACTTACAAGCTCCGCGATGTAATGAAGGGCTTGAACGACTCTTCACAGCAGGTTGCGAACGGTTCAAGACAGCTCTCCGATGCTGCACAGACTCTCGCAAACGGCTCCACTCAGCAGGCAAGTGCTATCGAGCAGCTCACAGCTACAGTCAGCGACATTGCTAACCAGACTTCACACAATGCTGAAAACGCACGTGAGGCAAGCAGACTTGCAAGCGGTGTAAAGACCAGTGCAGAGCGCGGCGACAGCCAGATGAAGGACATGTTGGTATCCATGGAAGAAATCAACGAGTCCTCCGCAAACATCAGCAAGATCATCAAGGTTATCGACGATATCGCGTTCCAGACAAACATCCTGGCTCTGAATGCAGCCGTAGAGGCAGCAAGAGCGGGCGTACACGGCAAGGGCTTCGCAGTTGTAGCTGACGAGGTAAGAAGCCTCGCAGCAAAATCCGCAGAGGCTGCTTCCGAGACAACAGCTCTCATCGAAGGCTCCGTTGCAAAGGTTAATGCAGGCACAAAGATTGCAAACGAGACCGCAGAGGCTCTCGCAGAAATCGTTGAAGGTATCGGCAAGACCGCAGACCTGGTTGACCGTATCGCAAGCGCATCCGGTGAACAGGCAGTCGGAATCAACGAGGTTAACAAGGGTATCGAGCAGGTATCCCAGGTTGTACAGAGCAACTCCGCTACAGCTGAAGAATCTGCGGCATCCTCCGAAGAACTCTACGGACAGGCTGACATGCTTAAGAAGATGGTTGCGGCATTCTCCATTGACAAGGGCGGCGCGAGCAGCAAAGCTTACAGCGCTCCTGCAGAATTGCCAAAGCCTGCAGCGGCTTCAAAGCCTGAAGATGTAGTTATCACTCTTGACTTTGACGATAACGACAAATACTAAAATGGTAGCCCGAAAGGGCTAAAGGCAAAATAAATCCCCGAGGTAAACCTCGGGGATTTTTTATACTATCTGAACAGATTCCAGATATCGCTCGTGCCCTGTGAGTACTGCCAGCATGCGCTGCCTGCGAGGCCATATTCATTTATCAGATTCAGTCTGTTCTGAATTGATGTGCTGTCCTCGAGCCAAATCTTTGCCGTACCCTTGTCCGTGGTGTATTCGGCATAATTCTGGCCTGCGCTGTCAAGATATGTAACTGTCGCATTGTTTATCTTTATGCTGTTTTGTGCAGTGGCCATTGTTGCTGATGACTTTGAAACGATGTTGCCGGATTCGTCCACAATCCAGATTCTGGTGTAGAGAGGAATACCCATCAGGAGCTTGCTTTCCGGAACGCCTTCATCGAGGCAGCCCTTTACGGCCTTTTCAACCCAAGGAAGGGAGGCAATTGAGCCTGCGGTCTTGCTTCCGCTATAGTGCTCGTCATAGGTCATTACGGCTAAGTAATCGACATACTTTGAAAGCGCCTTGCGGTCGTATTCTACGGTCCAGGATGCAGGAACAAGAGTGTCAATTGACAGGCACAGGCCTTGGCGCTCGGTGTAGCTGCGCATCTTTTTGGTAAATGCCGTGAGTCCGTCGCGGTCGTCATCGACCACATCCTCGAAATCGATGTTGATCCCGTCCACATCATAGATGAGGGAATAGAGAATGTACTGTGCGATTGCTCTGTTTTCGATTGCGCTGTCGTTAAACATTGCGGTCGTAAATTTTGTGGAGCCGCTCGCACTCATGTTGTTTGTTATCGTTGCCCAGACCATATAGCCTGAAGCGTGAGCTTTGTCCGTATAGCCCTTGTCGCCGCTGTTTGTGACGTTTCCGCCGTCATTAACCTTTAGGCGGAACCAGGTAGGGGAGAGAATATCTATCCCCGCATATTTAACCGGAGATTCCGGTGTAACATCGCTTACATATTGCCAAACAAGATTTATTTTGTCGTTTGCTTTTCTCACAAACTTTGTCTTTTTGGCTGCGTAGAAATCAACCTGTGACAGGTCTATATCTTCGGTTTTGATGTTGCCGGAGAGAACATAATAGGTGTTGTCGTCGTAGTCCTTTATTATGTAGTAGTTGTCGGTTTGGCCCTCGATGTAGACGCGCTCGCCGTTTGTGAGGCTGATGCGCTCAGCCGAGGTAGAATCGAGCGAAGGCACTGCAACTACGTTACTACCGTTTACTCTTGCGATGGTTTCCTTTCCCGTCAGAGCCTTTAATTTGATTTTCTTTCCCGAAACGCTGTAGTCCAGTTTGAAAAACTGTGACATGACGTTAAGCGAAAAGCACAGATTTCCGTTTAAGCTTTTAAGCGGAATTGTGAGGATGCCCGCATTCGCTTTCACAAAGTTTGTTATTGTATCATCCGCGAGCATCAGGCGTTCCTGTGAAATATCTATAAGGAGCTGCTTGCCTGCGGTATCGAGGCTCACACCGGCGTTATTACAATAGGTTCCGATCATTGTAACCGGCAGGTAGACATTCCCCTTGACGTAATAGCCCGTCTCGCTTATCTTTTTGCCGTCCATATATATCGTGTAATCGTCGTACGAATCTGCCGAAAGTGTAGCGGCACATGGCAGAACAAACAGAATTGCGGCGAGTAATATTATAAAAATTCGTCTTTTTTTCATTGCTTTTAAGTCTCCCTATCTTTCCCTTTTTTTATCTGCCGTAAGGCACTTTTTTATTATAATACAAGCGAGGCGGATATGGCAAGAAAAGTCTTGCGAATATTGCCTTTCATTTAGTATAATAATAGTGTTATGGAGAATTTTAAGCAAATTATCGCAGAGAAAAAAATTATACTGATTTTGGCGATTTTCGTAATCGCAAAATATTTCTTTTTTTATTTCAAAATGGACGTTAATTCATACTTTTCGATAGTAGTTATGATAAGCGTCTTTTTAACGGGGATATTTTTCAGCATTTTTGGTAAAAAACGCGGACTTGCGGCATTTGTATACCTGCTGCTTTCAGGCCTAATGTTCGCGGATGTGACATATTACAGCTATTTCGGCAAATACCTGTCGGTAACCATGCTCGGTGCGGCAGGAATGGTCGGAACCATCACCGAATGTATCGAAGAGGTGATGAAGCCGTCGAATTACCTGATGATTGCGGATGCGCTGATCATCATAGCCTATATAATTGCAGACAATGTTCTGCACAGATGGCGTATTTCAAAGGGCTACGAGCTTGCAGATGACTTTGATCCAAAGGCTCAGCTTGAAGAGCAGAAAGTCACTTACGCCTATAAACCTCCACGTGAAGCAGCAATCGTTCGTGCGTGCCAGAGCTTTATAGCCTGGTGCGGACGGGTAGATGCCGCGTGCACCGTGATTTTCGATAAAATCACGGTGGCGCAGCCGTGCTGCGCAGAGCCTGCGGCTCTCACGCGGGATACAGAGCCTGCGGCTCCAACGCGACCTACTGAGGCGGAGCGTGCAGAATGCGAAAAGCGCGAAAAGCGCCGTGACGGCAGACACCAGGTACTTATCCGCCTCCTCGCATTTGTGCTGATTATCTTGATTATCATCGGCACCTCGACCTTCAGCGACTTTTCGCTTTCTATCAGAAACCAGGAGTTTTTTAACTACCACATACATGATATTTTAACGGCGCGCGGCGGTATTAGCGACGGGAATCTCGATTATTTCACAGATTCCTACGCAGAGGAAAAGGATGGACCTCTCTTTGGCGCAGCCAAGGGCAGAAACGTTATCTTTATCCAGCTCGAATCCTTTATGGATTTTGTAATCGGCATGGAATATAACGGCCAGGAGCTTACTCCGAACTTAAATGCCTTAATCGGGCGCGAGGATACTGCATATTTCGACCACTTCTATCAGCAGGTCGGCAGTGGCAATACCTCGGATGCCGAGTTTGCCGCAAACAATTCGATTTACGGTACGGTGCTGTCCTATACCTATGAGGTTTACGGACATACCGATTATTTCAGAGGCTTCCCTGTGCTGCTCGGCGAAAAGGGCTACAGCACCGCGGTCTTCCACGCCTTTGAGGACAGAAATTACTGGTCACGCGAAACTGCATATCCTAACCTCGGCTTCGACAGATATTTCGGCGGCTTAAAGGGTCAGGGCGGCGACTACGAGATGACCGAATGGATGGGCTGGGGCCTGCCGGATTCGGACTTCTTTGCGCAGACGGGCGACCTCATAAAGGAAAACATGCAGGAGCCGTATTACGCTTTCGTGAATACACTCTCGAACCATAATCCTTTCAAGATGCTCGACAAATACCAGTTCATAAAGGTCGGCAAGGAATTAAAGGACACAACGGTAGGAAACTATCTCCAGAGCGTAGCGTACCTTGACTATTCGATAGGCCAGTTCCTGCAAAAGCTTCAGGATCTGGGACTTTACGACAACAGCATATTCGTAATTTACGGCGACCATGCGGGACTTACGCACGGCGCGGAAATCGATGATGCTATGTGCGGGCTGCTTGGGACCGACAAATATTACGACAGCGAGCTGTTAAACGTGCCTTGCATCATTCATGTTCCGGGAGTTAATATGGGCTGTGACGGCGCGATTACAAAGGCGTGCGGCCAGCTCGACATCCTGCCGACTATGGCTTATCTTCTGGGCTGGGAAGAACTCGACACGCTGTATTTCGGCCACAATATGTTTGCGCCGGGCGAGGGCTTTGTCGCAGAGCAGACCTTTGTTAAGAAGGGCAGCTTTATCCTGGGTGATGTGATGTACGAAATCGCGCTCGACGGTATATTCGACCACGGCAGTGCATGGAATGTGGATACATACGAGCCGGTACCTCTCGACGGCCTTTACGAATACTATCAAAGGTGCATGCAGCTCATAGGTACGTGCGAATACCTTTTGAAAAACGATTCGCTCCGCCTGATTTATCTGGGTGAAAAGAGCGAAAAGAAGAACGAGGATTATCCAAAATCAATCGCCGTTGCAGGCTATCCGAACGAGAGCCTTGTAGGAAGCGGAAGCATTGAGGCGCTTGATGAGAGCTACAGTGCGGGCGTCCGCGACATAGTGCTGACCGTAAAGTGGCAGGAGAGAGAGGGCGTGTTTGACCGCAACGGAAATCCTGTAAAGGGTGTCGGAGCAGAGGACATATATACGGTAAACGAGGATACGGGAGCGCTCGTGCTCGATGAATATCAAATTCTCGAATGGTTCAGGACGCATGATGATACGCGCCTTACCTTTAGACTCACCGGCGAGAGAATCGACAGCCTCGACAATGTAAGGCTCCTCTTTGGTAACATGGGCGATGACGGTGTCAAGCTCGGGCGGCAGATTCGTTTTTACGCATCCGAGACGACCGATGTAACGGGCAGATATGACCTGTTCCTTGATGCTTCGGCCTGTGGCGGCAGCGTTTCAGACATAAAGAAGTTCATAGAGGCGAACCCTATATGGGCGCTTGTAATAAACGAAAGCGATCTAAACGGACCTCTTTCAGAGCTCAAAGATATGGGTATACGCATCTACACCGCACATCCGTCGGGACTCATAGACTAATAAAGGAAACTCAATGGAACTCATAATCATAGCAGGCTTTACGGCACTGATTTTGATGAATTTAATAGTTTTGGCCTTATTCTTAAATACTCGAAGCGAGCTTTCGCGGCGGGCTGACGATGTCGACAGAAATATGAGCAGGATGCTGCAATCGGGGCAGATGCAGGAAGAGCAGCGCATTGAAAATCTGCGCAGAACCCTGGATGAACGCCTCGAAGAGCTTCACAAGGGCCTTGGCGAAATGCAGAGCCTCGCGGGCAGTGTGGGCGACCTTTCCAAAATCCTTTCGAATGTCAAGACCAGGGGCATACTTGGCGAGATTCAGCTCGGAGCCATACTGGAACAGATTCTGGCGCCGGAGCAGTACGAGACAAATATCGCAGTTGTGCCGGGATCTGCCGAGAGAGTGGAATATGCCATAAGCATGCCGGGCGAAGGCAAGGGCCGCGTGTACCTGCCGATTGACTCCAAGTTTCCGGCTGACTACTACGCAAGGCTTGCGGATGCGTACGATGGTGGAAATCAGGCCGAGATTGACACGGCTTACAAGGCGCTCGAAACGCGCATAAAGGCGGAGGCAAAGTCAATTCGCGACAAGTACATCTGTCCGCCTTACACCACGGACTTTGCGATAATGTTCCTCCCAATCGAAGGGCTGTACGCCGAGGTTGTGCGCAGGAACCTTGTCGAGATTCTGCAAAGGGACTACAAGGTGAGCATCGCAGGACCTACGACCATGGCGGCACTTCTTAACAGCCTGCAGATGGGCTTTAGGACACTTGCGATTCAAAAGCATTCAAGCGAGGTTTGGACGGTCCTCGGAGCGGTAAAGACCGAGTTTGACAAGTTCGGCGCAGGCCTTGAAAAAACTCAGGAGCGCATCGATCAGGCGCAGCGCGAGCTGGATGCACTGGTTGTAACCAGAACCAATATGATCAGGCAAAAGCTGCGCGATGTTCAGAACCTGACCGAGGCCGACGCAGAGGAGCTGTTTGGTTCGGACCGCAGATAAAATAAACTAAGCAGACAAGAGGTGAAAGATGGCAATATTCGCCATAGCAGATTTGCACCTTTCCTTTGACCCGAGGGTTGAAAAGCCCATGGAGATTTACGGGCCGCGCTGGGTTAACCACGCAGAGCGCCTTGAGGAAAGCTGCAGGGAAATGATAAATGACGAAGATACGGTGCTGATTGCCGGAGATATCTCCTGGGCCTTAAAACAGGAGGAGGCGATGGCGGACCTTGATTGGGTCCATTCCCATATCCCGGGGCAAAAGGTACTTCTAAAGGGCAACCACGAGCTCTGGTGGCAATCCGTATCAAAGCTTAATAAGCTTTATGATGATATGTACTTCCTGCAAAATACTTTTTTCGCAGCGGAAGGCACGGCAATTTGCGGCACTCGCGGATGGCTTTGCCCGGGGGCTGCTGATTATACGGAGCAGGATGAAAAGATATACAGGCGCGAGGCCTTAAGGCTTGAAATGTCGCTCGAGGCTGCAAAGACAGCGGGCTACACCGATATAATCGGCGCGCTCCATTACCCTCCGACAGATGAAAGACACAATGCCAGCAGGTTTACCGAACTCTTTGAAAGGTATGGTGTAAGGAACGTGTACTACGGACATCTTCACGGCAAGGATGTGTGGCCAAAGGGGCTGCAGGGTATATATAATGGTGTGGAATATCGTTTGATTTCACTGGATTATCTCGATGCCAAACCTATCAGAATAAAGTAGAGGTGGAAATGATGAAGAAAGTAAACAGAGTGACACTAATCGTTACAGACAGCCTTGGAATAGGCGAGCTGCCTGATGCCGCAAAGTACGGCGATGCGGGCGCAAATACTCTCGGTCATATAATGGACCACAACCCGAATTTGAAGCTACCGAATCTTAAAAAGCTCGGGTTCTTTAATATCGACGGTGCGGCGGACGGCCGTTTCAAGGTAGATGCACCGATAGGCTCCTTTGCAAAGCTTGGCGAAAAGTCGGTCGGCAAGGATACCATAACCGGACACTGGGAAATCGCAGGACTCTATACAGAGATCCCTTTCAAGACCTATCCTGACGGATTCCCAAAGAGCTTTATCGAGGAATACGAAAAGGCGATAGGCAGCAAAATCTTAGGTAACTGCACAGCTTCCGGAACAGCTATTATCGAAGAGCTCGGACCGGAGCACGAAAAGACAGGATGCCCGATTGTATATACCTCGGCAGACAGCGTTTTCCAGATTGCCGCAAATACAGCGGTAATCCCTATCGAAAGGCTGTACGAAATCTGTGAAATTGCGAGAAAGATGCTCGTAGGCGATGTTGCCTGCGGCAGAGTAATCGCAAGACCTTACGTGAAGAATGCCGACGGTACGCGCACACGCACAAGCCAGCGCCACGACTATGCCGTTTCACCTACGGGCAAGACGGTGCTTGATTATGTTAGCGAGAGCGGCATGACAAGCTACACGGTTGGCAAAATAAGCGACATTTTTAACGGACAGGGCGTTACAAAGAGCGTTCACACCGACAACAATATGGATGGCGTTGACAAGACCATCGAAGCCTTAAAGGAAGATTTCGAGGGCTTCATCTTTACAAATCTTGTTGACTTCGATTCCCAGTACGGCCACAGACGTGATGTCGAGGGCTACGGCAGGGCAATCGAGGAGTTCGATGCAAGGCTTCCTGAAATTATGGGCGCAATGAAGGACGGCGACGTGCTGATGATATGCGCGGACCACGGCAACGATCCTATCCACACCGGCTGGGATCACACCAGAGAATACATTCCGTTTGTAGCATACGGAGCTAAGGTTAAAAGCGGTGTAAACTTAGGCGTTCGCTCAACCTTCGCGGATATTGGAGCAAGCATTCTTGACATGCTCGGTATAGAAGCCAAAACCGAAATCGGTGAAAGCTTTGCGGGCGAAATTGTGAAATAGTAAAACTAAGGATTTCAAAAGAGGCGACATGTATGGATATGTACGGTATTATCCTGAAAAAGCGTGAGGGCGGAGCCCTTACAAGGGATGAAATAGAATATTTCGTAAAGGGCGTGACGGACGGCTCGATTCCCGATTACCAGACCTCAGCGCTCCTTATGGCCATCCTCTGGCGAGGCATGGACATGGACGAAACCTATGCGCTTACGCGTGCAATGAAGCTTTCAGGCGATGTGGTGGACCTTTCAGGCATAGACGGCATAAAGGTGGACAAGCATTCTACGGGCGGAGTCGGCGACAAGACCACACTTATCGTAGCACCGCTTGCTGCGGCATGCGGCGTAAAGGTAGCTAAAATGAGCGGCAGAGGTCTAGGCTTCACGGGCGGCACCGTGGACAAGATGGAATCGATTCCCGGCTTCAAGACGGCGCTCGAGCCTGAGGAGTTCTTTAAGCAGGTCAGAGAGGTAGGAATGTCCGTAATAGGGCAGACTGCTCATGTGGCGCCTGCGGATAAAAAGCTTTATGCGCTTCGCGATGTGACGGCGACAATAGATAACTTAAGCCTTATCACGAGCAGCATTATGAGCAAAAAGCTTGCGTGCGGCTCGGATGCAATCGTTCTCGATGTAAAGTGCGGCGACGGCGCGTTCATGAAGAACGAAGAAATGGCTGCGGAGCTTAGCAATATGATGTGCGAAATCGGAAAGGCGGACGGGAAAAAGACCGTAGCCGTAATCACCGATATGAACCAGCCGCTCGGAAACGCAGTGGGGAACAGTCTCGAGGTAATCGAGGCTATCGAGGTATTAAAGGGCCACGGCCCAAAGGATATCGAGGAGCTTGCGTTAAAGCTTGCGGGACTTATGATTTATCTGGGCGGACATGCGAAAGCCGCGGATGAGGGCCATGAAAAGGCAAAGGCTGCCCTTGAAAACGGCGCGGCACTTGAGGTATTCCGAAGGTTTGTTGCGGCTCAGGGCGGAAACCCTGGAATCGTAGACGATTACAAGCTTTTACCTCAGCACAGCATAGAAAAGGAAATTCGTGCATCCTCGGATGGGTATGTGGCAGAAATAAAGGCTAGGGGCATCGGGCTTGCCAGCCAGCATTCCGGTGCGGGCAGAGCCACAAAAGAGGATGAAATCGACCTTTCGGCGGGCATCTACCTTTCGAAAAAGGTGGGTAGTGCCGTTAAAAAGGGCGATGTACTTGCTACCGTTTACGGAAATGATGCCGGAAAGGTAGAAAGAGCCGCAGCGGAAGCAGAAAAGGCATTTAAGATTTCGGATAAGGCACCGGATGCACCGGTACTTATCAAGAGAGTAATAGGACTCTAGGTGGGTAGACTATGCTTGGCTATGTAATGGCATATAAGCCCGAGCTTAGGATGCGGGAATATGAAGCGTACAGGGCTTACTATTGCGGCGTTTGCAAGGCTGTAGCGGACCGTTTCGGGCAGGTTCCAAGGTTCGCACTGTCTTATGACTTTGCGTTTCTCGCGCTGCTGCTTTCATCGCTTTCGGAAGAACAGGAGCCGGTGGAGTTTGAGCACTGCATCATACATCCCGTGAAGAAGCTCCCGATTGTGAGAGAATCCGAAGCGATAAACTATGCGGCGGACATGATGGTACTGCTCGTGTACTTTAATATGCTCGACGATAAAAAAGATGAGCATCCGGTACGAGGGAGCATAGGCTCTGCGGCACTTCGCGGCGCGGCAAAGAAGCTTATCTTGAAATATCCCGATGTGGCGGATGTAATAAAGACAGAGCTTACAAGGCTCGCGGCACTTGAAGAGGAAAAGAGCGGCAGTATAGATTTTACGGGAGACTCCTTTGCAGGGATAATGGCAGGCGTGTTTGCAAGCGATGCGGTGCGTGAAAGGGTGGGCGAAAATAGCTCACGCGTGCTCAGTGAACTTGGTAGGAACCTCGGCCGCTGGATTTATCTTGCCGATGCGCTTGATGATCTCGAAAAGGATAAAAAAAGCGGCAGCTACAATCCTTTTATCTAT
>JAEEGL015624474.1_pt1 | contig 15253 bp, 11 predicted proteins | sample 9134231 | NCBI WGS metagenome assembly JAEEGL01 (sample SAMN16246548, study PRJNA631951) | gut metagenome | biome: gut microbiome; feature: rumen; material: fiber-attached | host: Bos | place: Iran: Karaj | collected 2018-10 | reverse complement strand
TCTTTGGCCTTGGTGATGTCTTTATAGGTTATCAGTCCTATGAGTTTGTTGTCCTCGTCCACGACAGGCAACTTCTCAATCTTGTTCTCCTGCAGGATCTGGGCAGCAGCAACCAGGTCGGTTTGTACATGAGTGGTAACCAGATTGTTACTTGTCATTACTTCGTCAATAAGCCTGTCCACATTACGTTCAAAACGCAGGTCTCTATTGGTCACAATGCCCACCAGATGCTTTTCCTCGTCAACAACAGGAATACCTCCAATATGATATTCAGACATCAAGTCTATAGCATCTTGGACTCTGCGTCCTCGTTGTATGGTGACAGGGTCATAAATCATGCCGTTCTCAGCACGTTTGACTATGGCCACTTGTCTGGCCTGTTCCTCGATGCTCATGTTCTTATGAATAACACCGATTCCTCCTTCCCGTGCAATGGCAATAGCCATAGTACTCTCAGTTACCGTATCCATAGCAGCTGTTACGAATGGAATCTTAAGCTCTATGTTGCGTGAGAATCGTGTACTAAGTTCCACACTTCTGGGCAAAACCTCAGAATAAGCAGGAACCAAAAGGACGTCGTCAAATGTCAGGCCGTCCATAATAATCTTGTCAGCAATAAATGAAGCCATATCGTGTAGGTTTTATTGCGTGCAAAGATACAAAAAAAAGTTGAGAGAGAGTGAATGTATAAACAGTCTTTTACCTTAATCGGCCATTTTTATACTTTTTTTCAAAAGTATGGCCCTTAGTTGGCCATTTCCGAGAGGAATTTTATTCTAACCAGTCGTATTTCCAGCTCTGTGTAATCATCGCCCAATTCATCCATTGCTTCATCCAGGTCGTCAGTCTCAGATTCATCGAGGAAGTAGTCATAGATGTCCTGCATGTGGTCATCATCCATCACATTGCGGATATAATAGTCTATATTCAGCTTGGTGCCACTATAGACGATAGCTTCAATCTCATCCAGCAGTTCCTCTATGGTTATGCCTTTGCCGCGTGCAATGTCATCCAATGCCAGCTGGCGGTCTATGCCCTGGATGATGCTGACCTTCATCTTGCTCTTGTTGGCTACAGTTCTTACCATGAGGTCAGCAGTCAGTTCTATCTCGTTCTCTTCACAGTGACGGGCTATCAGCTCACAGAATTCCTGACCATATCGCTTGGCTTTTCCTTCTCCTACACCTCTTATGGTCTTCAGCTCTTCAATATTAACAGGGTAGGTGGTTGCCATGTCTTCAAGAGACGGGTCCTGGAAAATGACATAGGGAGGTACCTGCAGCTTTTCTGCCAATTTCTTGCGCAGGTCTTTCAGCATCGAGAACAGCACTTCGTCCAGTACTGAAGGTGTTATAGGCTCCTCATATTCATCAAATTCGTTGTCTTCACTGACCATGAAGGGAACAGGGGATTTCAGGAATGCCTTTCCTGCCTCAGTCACTTTCAGCAGCCCGTAATTCTCTACTTCCTTCTCTATGTAGCCAGAGATCATTCCCTGGCGTATGACAGCATTCCAGTAGGTAGGCTCATGATCATCTCCACTGGCAAAGAGTTCCAGCTCTTCATGCCGGTGGGCTATTACCTCGTCAGTCTCTTTGCCTACCAGGATGTCAATCACATAGTCAACCTTGAAGTGCTCTTTTATTTCGAGAATCACCTGCAGGGCAAGCTTCAGCGAATCCTTTGCATCAAACTTATTCTTGGGATGCAGACAGTTATCACAGTTCTCACAGTTGTCCTTGTCATACTCCTCGCCGAAGTAGTGCAGCAGGAATTTACGCCTGCAGATAGATGTCTCTGCGTATGCTGAGGTCTCCTGCAACAGTTGACGACCTATATCCTGCTCAGCCACAGGCTTGCCTTCCATGAATTTCTCAAGCTTCTGCAGGTCCTTGGGTGAGTAGAAGGTCAGGCAGATACCTTCACCTCCGTCTCTGCCTGCACGACCAGTCTCCTGATAATATCCCTCCAGGCTCTTGGGAATGTCATAATGGATGACAAATCTGACGTCTGGTTTGTCTATACCCATACCAAATGCTATGGTGGCCACAATGACATCCAGACGTTCCATCAGGAAATCATCCTGTGTCTCAGAGCGTACTTGTGAGTCCATGCCAGCATGATAGGCACGGGCATTGATCTGGTTTGCACGCAGTATCTCAGCCAGTTCTTCCACTCGTTTCCTGCTCAGGCAATAGATAATGCCGCTCTTTCCCTTGTTCTGAAGGATAAAGCGTGTGATATCCTTGTCAACATCCTTTGTCTTGGGACGAATCTCATAATAGAGGTTGGGCCTGTTGAATGAGCTCTTGAACTCAGTGGCATTAGGCATACCCAGGTTCTTCTTTATATCACCCCTGACCTTATCTGTTGCAGTGGCAGTGAGTGCTATGACTGGAGCCACACCTATCTGGTTGACAATAGGACGGATACGACGATACTCTGGACGGAAGTCATGTCCCCATTCAGAGATACAATGTGCCTCGTCAATGGCATAGAATGAGATCTTGACAGACTTCAGGAATTCTATGTTTTCCTCTTTTGTCAGAGACTCAGGAGCCACATAGAGCAGCTTAGTCCTGCCTTCCTGGATATCGCTCTTCACCTGGTCAATCTGTGCTTTGGTCAGAGACGAGTTCATGAAATGGGCAATACCGTCATCCTCACTTACCATCCTGATGGCATCCACCTGGTTCTTCATCAGGGCTATCAGGGGAGAGATAACAATAGCTGTACCGTCCATCAGGAGGGCAGGAAGCTGGTAACACAGGGATTTGCCACCACCCGTTGGCATCAGGACAAAGGTATCATGTCCATCCAAGAGGTTGCGGATGATGGCTTCCTGGTCGCCTTTGAATGTGTCAAATCCAAAATAGCGTTTCAGCTGTTCTGTCAGGTCTATATGTTTAATCTCTTTTCCCACTGAGGTGTCTGAGCACAAATTCACGTTTGTTCGCGTTTTTATATCCTTTCTTCTCTATTGGCAATACAAAGATACATAAATAAATTGGAATATTCCAAATAAATACAAAAATTTATTGGCTCTATGATGAAAAAAGAGAAGTTCCTTGTTGAAACTTCTCTTCGTGTCTGTCAGTTTATTCCCAATCCGTCATGCCAGCCTCTGACTTTTCTCTATTTGTTGCTTGGCATATTCCAGCGTCACATCCAGCTTCTTTATCTTTTGGGAAGGTGCTTCAAACTGGGCATCTGTCATGATAGCCTCCACTATGCTGCGCAATCCTCTGGCTCCCAACTTGTATTCCACAGCTTTGTCCACTATGTATTCCAGGACCTCTGGGCGGAATGTAAGCTTGATGCCATCCATCTCGAACAGCTTCTGCTGCTGCTTCACCAGTGAGTTCTTGGGTTCAGTCAGTATTCTGCGGAGTGCATCCTTGTCCAGGGGGTTCAGATAGGTCAGTACTGGCAGTCGGCCTATGATCTCAGGTATGAGCCCGAAAGATTTCAGGTCCTGGGGCAGGATATACTTCATCAGGTCCTTGGAGTCTATCTTCTGACGGTTCTGCACACTGTTATATCCCACCACATGAGTATTCAGTCTCTGTGCTATCTTCTTCTCTATGCCGTCGAAGGCACCACCGCAGATGAAGAGTATGTTCTTGGTGTCCACATGGATGTAATCCTGGTCAGGGTGTTTGCGTCCACCTTTTGGGGGTACATTTACTATAGATCCTTCCAGGAGCTTCAGCAATCCCTGCTGTACACCTTCACCACTTACATCACGAGTGATGCTGGGGTTGTCGCTCTTCCTGGCTATCTTGTCTATCTCATCGATGAAGACAATGCCCCTCTGAGCATCCTCCACATTGAAGTCTGCCACCTGCAGCAGCCTGCTCAGGATGCTTTCCACGTCTTCTCCCACATATCCTGCCTCTGTGAAGACAGTGGCATCCACGATAGTGAAGGGTACTTTCAGAAGCTTGGCTATGGTGCGTGCCATCAGAGTCTTGCCAGTGCCTGTTGCACCCACCATGATGATATTGCTCTTTTCTATTTCTACCTCATCGTCAGATTCCTTCTGAAGCAGTCTTTTGTAATGATTATAGACAGAAACAGCCAGCACACGCTTGGCCTCGTCTTGCCCTATGACATACAGGTCCAGATACTCCTTGATGGCGCGTGGGGTTGGCATATCCTTCAGAGTCAGGCTCTTCTTGTCTGCCATCTCCTTCCTGTTCTCAAGTACAATGCGATGGGCCTGTTCAGCACATTCATCGCAGATGTAACCGTCAAGCCCAGTCAGGAGCATGGCCACATCTTTCTCTGAACGGCCACAGAAAGAACATTTGTTGTAATGCCTCATTCTCAGTTTTTCTTACTTCTTACGTGCCAGCACCTCGTCAATCATACCATATTCCTTTGCCTCTATGGCAGTCATCCAGTAGTCGCGGTCACTGTCTGCCCATACCTTGTCAAAGTCTGTGTGGGAATGGTTGGCTATGATGGTGTAAAGTTCTTTCTTCAGCTTCTGTATCTCGCGTGCAGTTATCTCTATGTCACTGGCCTGTCCCTGGGCACCACCCATTGGCTGGTGTATCATCACACGGCTATGGGGCAGGGCACTGCGTTTACCCTCAGCACCAGCCACCAGCAGTACAGCTGCCATACTGGCTGCCATGCCTGTACAGATTGTGGCTACATCACTGCTGACAAACTGCATGGTGTCATAGATACCCAGACCTGCATGCACACTGCCACCAGGACTGTTCACATAGATGCTGATGTCCTTCCCTGGATCTACGCTGTCCAGATAGAGCAACTGGGCCTGCAGGGTATTGGCTGTGTAGTCATCAATCTGAGTACCCAGGAAGATGATACGGTCCATCATCAGACGGCTGAAGACATCCATCTGGGTCACATTCAGCTGGCGTTCTTCCAGGATATAGGGGTTCAGGTACTGATTCTGCAGGCTAATGACATCGTCAAGCACCATACTGTTCACACCCAGATGGCGGGTGGCAAACTTCTTGAAATCATTATTCATAGTGTTCATCTCTTTTGTTTCTGAATGGATTAAATAGGGACGGTTCCTATCAAGCAGGCCGCCCCTACATTATTATTATACGCGCACGCGTAAGGAGATGCAGATATTACTCCTTCTCAGCGTTCTCAAACAGCTTGTTGAATTCGGCCAGAGAGACACTCTTCTTGTTCAGCTTGACAATACCCTTGGCCTTCTCAGCAATCATCTTGTTTTCTGCACGGGCCTTGAATTCTTCAGCCTTGGCCTTGTCCTTCAGCATCTCGTTGGCATATTTGGCCAGTGTATCATCAGGCACATTCATCATGCCATACTGCTCAAACTGAGAACGTGCCTGAGCCTTAGCTGCCTCCAGCACGTCAGGCTCCTCAGCCATGACAGAAATCTTGTCTTTGAGCTGCTCCCTGATGAGGTGCCAGACAAGCTCCTTACGGTTGGACTTGAAGGTATTCTCTATGTATTCATCATCCTTTTCAGGGTTCTCCATCTTAATGACGCGCTTCAGCAGGGTTTCTGGGAGCTCCAGTTCACCTATGCGAGCTTCCATGTAGGCTCTCAGGTCTAAAATGAACTTGAACTCACTGTCAGCCTTGAACTGGGTCTCCATCATCTGGCGGATATGGTCGGCAAACTCCTCCTTGCTCTTGGCCACACCCTCACCCAGAATCATGTCAAAGAGATCCTGGTTCACCTCAGCAGGCATATAGCGTGTGATTTCCTCAACCTGGAAACTGAAGTCTGACTTCATCTCAGCTGCTTCCTCCTTGGTGATCCTGAGCAGGCTGGACAGCTCAATAGTACTGCCGTCGTATGCATTGTAGGGGTTGAACACAATCACATCGTTCAGCTTGGCATTGTCAAACTTGGCCCTTTCATCGGTGTTCTTCATGTAGATGGGCAGCATCACAGCCCCTTCCACCTGAATACCACCCTCCAGGGTATTGCCCTCTCCATCGAGCTGAGCCAGCAGACCCTTCACCATGTCATTGTCCTTGTAGGAATCCTGCCTGGTGTACTTGCCTGCTCTCTGGGCATAGGCCTTGATCTGATCTTCCACCATCTCGTCATCCACCTTGATCTCATAGTAGTCAACGGTGTCATTCTCAGACAGAGTGGCATCAAATTCAGGAGCCAGTCCCAAATCGAAGACAAAGGTGAAATCATCCATTGTCTCGAAGTCAAGAGCAGGTGTCTTCTCCATATTGGGCAGAGGCTCTCCCAGTGTACGGATCTTATTCACGTGGATGTAATCATAGATCTCATGTCCCAGGATCTTATTTATCTCTTCAGCTTTGATCTCAGCACCAAAGCGTCTTTTTATCATGCTCATGGGAACCTGGCCAGGACGGAATCCAGGCATATTGGCTTTTTTGCGAAAATTCTTAAGGGCTGCATTCACACTCTCTTCGTAGTCAGCCTTTTCCAGTTTTACAGTAATCAAGGCATTAACCTTGTCCACTTTTTCGAATGAAATATTCATCGTTTTTTTGTCTAATAATTATAGTAAATAGCTTGTTCTCTCAAAAATGCCTGCAAAATTACTGATAAGTGAGCGATAAACAAAATAAAAAACATTTTTTTTTTGCTTATCCGAGCGAAAGTAATTTAGACCATAGGTCAAAAGTACGAATAAGTGAGCGATTTTCCAAATTTATTTGAGAAAATCCGAGCGAAAGTACTTTAAACCGTAGGTTAAAGGGACGAATAAGTGAGCGAAATACAAAATAAATCCATTTGATATCTGAATTTCTTTATCCGAACACGAATCACTCTAATCTTACGAATGTGGTATGATATTTATTCGTTCTATTCGTTAGATTAGTGTTCGTTATATAATAATAAGTAAGAAAAATCTATCTTGTTACCCAATTCTCTATCGAGAGTCCCTCAATCCTGTCGAAGTGTTTTATATTTTTCTTTTCCATATTGCTTTATCTTTTCGGCAATGTCATACTCGTTTCGGAAAGCAAAAATACAGATGTTGGTGTCAAGCAACCATCCAGTCATAACACAACCTCCTTTGTATGTGCATTTCTGGCAGAACGGATGTCATCAATAATTTCTTCTGTGGACCTGTCATCCTCCCATTTGCCAGCAAAACTTTCCGTCCAGTCCTCATTAGAATGCCTCATGGAGCTACTGAGCAGCGAAATGAGCTCTAGCTTAACATCGTTACTGAGGTCTTTCAAAACAGACCAATACCGTGCTGTGCCGGGTGTTGGGACTATTACTGTGTTTGTGGCCATAATGTGTTTTCTTATATCACGCTGCAAAAATACAATATATTTTCTAAACAGCCAAAATAATAGGCGGGAATATTTCCCAAATTGCATAAGCTTCTTCAAAAACAGGGGAATATCTGGCCTGCTTGCTCTCCCTGCTTCTTATTTTAATCTCCTCAATGGCGTAAGCTTTCTTTAATTTCTGTAATTTCGTTGGGAATTAAAATCTTATCACAGGGAGATTGAGTATAATAAGTCCCACAGAAATGAAGGAAATGACAGAAATTTTATTCTCCTCCTCAATGGCGTAGCATTTCTTTAATTTCTATACTTTCGTTGGGACTAATAAATATAGTTGTACAGGGAGATTGGATAGTGCTGGATGGGGTTTGCGTTAAATTCCAAAGGCCGTTCAGCAAAATTTCAAAGGCCGTTGCGCAAAAAAAGCAGGATTTTCCCATAGGAAGGATTATTCATCCAATTGGAATTATGCATCAAAATTTAGGGGCGAATATTTGTACGGATAACATTGTTTTTATAATTTTGCAGCCGAATTTGATTATAGAACCCTATTTATATGGCAGAAGATAAAACAGGAAGACGTAAGTCTTCAAAGATGAAGATTGTTGAGGTGCCCAGTGTGGATGCATACGGCCACAAGCAGCCTCAGAACCTGGAGATGGAGTGTGCTGTCCTTGGTGCCCTGATGGTGGATCAGGATGCCTATTCCCAGGTCAGTGAGCTGCTGAAACCTGAGTCATTCTATGACCATCGCCATCAGCTTATCTATCAGGCAGTTCAGTCACTCAGTGCTGAGCAGAAGCCAGTTGATATCATGACGATTATAGACAAGCTGGAGTCTCTGGATACCCTGGAGGAGGCAGGTGGCCCGTCCTATGTGATGCAGATCAACTCACAGATCTCAAGCAGTGCCCACCTGGAGTACCATGCCAAGATTGTGGCCCAGAAGTACCTGGCCCGTCAGCTCATCACCTTCAGCAGCTGGCTTCAGACCTCTGCCTTCGACAGCACTGTTGATGTGGCTGATATGATGCAGGAGGCTGAGGGTCAGCTCTTTAAGATCTCACAGATGAACCTGAAGAAGGAATATACTCAGATCAACCCAGTCATTGACCAGGTATATGAGAACCTGCGTATCAATGCAGCCCGAGAGGGAGGTCTGAGTGGCATTACCACAGGTTTTGAGAAGCTGGACAAGATGACGAATGGCTGGCAGAACAGTGACCTCATCATCATAGCAGCCCGTCCTGCAATGGGTAAGACTGCCTTTGTGATCTCCATGGTACGCAGGATGGCTGTGGACTACAATATCCCAGTGGCCATGTTCAGCCTTGAGATGTCCAACCAGCAGCTGGTGCAGCGTCTGATGGTTAATGTCTGTGAGATCTCTGGCGAGAAGATGAGGAGTGGTCAGCTGGCTCCCTATGAATGGGGTCAGCTTGATGCCAAGGTGCGTCTGCTCATAGACAAGCCCATCTATGTGGATGATACTCCCCAGCTCTCCATCTTTGAGTTGCGTACCAAGGCCCGCAGACTGGTCAGGGAGCATAATGTGCAGTGCATCATGATAGATTATCTGCAGCTGATGAATGCCAGTGGGATGAATGTCAACAGCCGTCAGGAAGAGGTGGCAGTAATCAGCCGTTCTCTGAAGGCCCTTGCTAAGGAGCTTAACATCCCCATTATTGCCCTGAGCCAGCTGAACCGTGGTGTGGAGGGCAGAGAGGGCTATGAGGGCAAGCGTCCCCTGCTGAGTGACCTGAGAGAGTCTGGTTCCATAGAGCAGGATGCAGATATTGTATGCTTCATCCATCGTCCTGAGTATTATGGCTTTAAGCAGGATGACAAGGGACGTGATGTGAGAGGCCGGGCTGAGTTCATCATAGCCAAGCACAGAAATGGTCAGATAGGAGATGTGCTGCTTCAGTTCAAGAGTGAGTTTGCAAGATTCTCTGATGTAGATGACCGCACTCCCATGCCTGGTGAACCAACTGAGACTGGTGGCACCTTCACCTCACCTCCTATTTCTCCTGAGGAGTTGGCCGAGCATGAGTCCTTTGCAACCAATATCCCTCTTAGTGATCCCCTTGCCGGTCTGGGCTCATCTGATGTAGCACCGTATTAGACCCCATGGCCCCCTAAAGGGGGATTAAAGTTTAGAGGTTATAGTTTATAGTTTAGAGGTTATAGTTTAGAGGTTATAGATATTATACATTTGGATTCATGTGGCTAAATGGTAAATGGTCTAATAGTAAATGGTAAATCGTAAATGGTCTAATGGTAAATTGTCAAATTGTAAATCGTAAATTGTCTAATGGTAAATAGTCAAATGTGTAAATAGATTCTCTTTTTCCTGCGTTTCTTTTGTCAAGTGCGGGAAAAGTTGTAATTTTGCGCGATAATTTGCCAATAACATATAAAATATTAAGGATATGAACATCTCATATAAGTGGCTAAAGGAATATGTTGACACCACACTCAGTGCCCAGCAGGTGGCTGATGCACTCACCAGTATAGGTCTGGAAGTGGATGGGGTAGAGGAGGTACAGTCCATCAAGGGTGGCCTGGAAGGTCTCTGGATAGGCGAGGTACTGACCTGTGAACCTCATCCCAACAGCGATCACATGCATGTATGCACAGTCAATGTGGGTCAGGCAGAGCCTATTCAGGTGGTCTGCGGTGCTCCCAATGTGGCAGCAGGACAGAAGGTTGTGGTGGCTGTGGTGGGTACCAAGCTCTATGATGGAGAGGAGTGCTTCACCATCAAGCGTAGCAAGTTGCGTGGCATAGAGAGCTGTGGCATGATATGTGCTGAGGACGAGATAGGCATTGGCACAGACCACAGTGGTATCATCGTACTGCCTGAGGATGCCAAGGTAGGTACTCCTGCAGCTGAGTATTATCATATAGAGAGTGACTATATCATCGAGGTGGACATCACCCCCAACCGTGCTGATGCCTGCAGTCACTATGGTGTGGCACGAGATCTCTATGCATGGTTGCGTCAGAATGGATATGAGACCTCCCTGCACCGTCCTGGATGTGAGGACTTCAAGGTGGACAATGAGGACCTGCCCATAGATATTGAGGTGGTCAGTGAAGAGGGATGCCCCCGCTACTGTGCAGTAAGCCTTACTGGTTGTCAGGTAGCTGAGAGTCCAGAGTGGCTCCAGGATAAGCTGCGTATCATAGGTCTGCGTCCCATCAATAACATAGTGGATATCACCAACTACATCATGATGGCCTATGGTCAGCCCCTCCACTGCTTTGATGCTGATATGATAGAGGGCCGCAAGGTAGTGGTGAAGACCATGCCCGAGGGTACACCCTTTGTCACCCTGGATGGTGTGAAGCACAAGTTGTCAAGTGGGGACCTGGCTATCTGCAATGCCACTGAGCCTATGTGCATAGCAGGTGTGTTTGGCGGAAAGGGTAGTGGAACCTATGAGACCACCACCAATGTTTTGTTGGAGAGTGCCTACTTCAATCCCACCTGGATCAGGAAGAGTGCCCGCCGTCATGGACTGAGCACAGATGCCAGTTTCCGTTTTGAACGTGGTATAGACCCCAATGGTCAGATCTATGCACTGAAGCAGGCTGCCATCCTGGCCTCTCAGATAGCTGGTGCCAAGGTGAGCATGCAGATTGTGGATGTCAATCCCCGTCCAGCAAAAGACTTCCCAGTTGAGCTGAAGTACGACTATGTGGATGGTCTGATAGGCAAGCATATCCCACAGGAGACAGTACGCAGCATAGTGGAGAGCCTGGAGATGAAGGTTGTTTCCGAGACATCAGAGGGCCTGAGCCTGCTAGTACCTGCATACAGGGTAGATGTGCAGCGTCCCTGTGATGTGGTGGAGGACATCCTGCGCATATATGGATATAATAATGTAGAGATACCCACAACCCTGAAGAGCAGTCTCTCTGTGAAGGGTGAGCCCGACAAGAGTCACAGGCTTCAGAACCTGGTGGGAGAGCAGCTGGTTGGTGCCGGTTATCATGAGATACTGAACAACAGCCTGCAGCGTGGTGCCTACTATGAAGGGCTGCAGTCTCTGAAGAGTGAGAACCTGGTGATGCTGCTCAATCCCCTCAGTCAGGACCTGAATGCACTGCGTCAGACCCTACTCTTTGGTGGTCTTGAGAGCATAGCACGCAATATAAGCCACAGACATCCAGACCTCAGGCTCTTTGAGTTTGGCAACTGCTACCAGTTCCATGCAGAACGCAAATGCCCAGACATCATACCAGGTGTGAGCAGCAGCAGGGACCCAGAGGTTATCAAGCATGTACTGGATGCCTATAGCGAGGACTATCACCTGGGTCTCTGGCTCACTGGTCAGAGGGTATCAGGCAGCTGGGCTCATCCTGATGAAGAGACCACCTTTGCACAGCTGAAGGCTGATGTCATGAACATCCTCTCCCGCCTGGGTGTCTCCTTTGGTCAGATTGTGTTTGCAGAGGGACAGAGTGACCTCTTCGACAAGAGTCTGCAGATACAGAACAGGGGTGGCAAGGTGCTGGTGGAGATGGGTGTGGTATCTGCTGCACTTCTTGCCAAGTTTGACATCACCCGTCCTGTCTATTATGCAGACCTCAGATGGAACCTGCTGATGAAGGCTATACGCGGACGTGCTGTTAGTTATCAGGAGATAAGCCGCTACCCAGCTGTCAGCAGAGACCTGGCACTGCTCATTGACAAGGGCATTGAGTTTGGTCAGATTGAGAAGATAGCCTATCAGACAGAGAAGAAGCTGCTCAGGGCAGTACGCCTGTTTGATGTCTATGAGGGTAAGAACCTGCCTGCAGGCAAGAAGTCCTATGCTGTGAACTTCATTCTTCAGGATGATGAGAAGACTCTGAATGACAAGCAGATAGATGCCATCATGCAAAAACTGATTCATCAGCTCACCACTCAGCTGGGAGCAGAACTCAGGTAAGGACATTCTCTCATTTGACAATTTACCCATTTACAATTTGACGATTTACCATTTACCATTTACTATATTGACATTTAACATTTAACATAAGAATCCAATGGGAAGAGCATTTGAGTATCGCAAAGCGACTAAGTTAAAGAGATGGGGCCACATGGCCAAGACATTCACCCGCCTGGGCAAGCAGATAGCTATTGCTGTGAAGGCTTCTGGTCCTGAGCCAGAGAACAACCCTGCACTGCGTAGTATCATTGCTGTGTGCAAACGAGAGAACATGCCAAAGGACAACATTGAGCGTGCCATCAAGAATGCCATGGGCAAGGACCAGAGTGAATACAAGAGCATGACCTACGAAGGGTATGGACCACATGGCATTGCCATCTTTGTGGACACTCTGACTGACAACCCCACACGTACTGTGGCTGATGTGCGCAGTGTGTTCAACAAGTTCAGTGGCAACCTGGGCACTATGGGCTCACTGGCATTCCTCTTCGACCACAAGTGTGTGTTCACCTTCAAGAAGAAGGCAGACATGGACATGGACGAGTTCATTCTGGATGTCATAGACCTGGGTGTGGAAGATGAGTATGACGAGGATGAGGAAGAGGGCACACTGACCATCTATGGCGAGCCCACAAGCTACAATGCCATACAGAAGTACCTGGAGGAGAAGGGCTTCGAGGATGTGGGAGGTGAGTTCACCTATATCCCCAACGACCTGAAGGAGGTCACTCCTGAGCAGCGTGAGACCATCAACAAGATGGTGGACAGACTGGAGGAGTTCGATGATGTGCAGACTGTATATACCAACATGAAGCCCGAGGAGGAGTAGCCTGTCTGATGGATACCAACAACAACTCTCTGCACAGGGAGCCTCGCCAGGTGCTCTATAAGACCCATGGTACCTGCAGCCAGTTCATTGATGTGGCTCTGGATGAAGAGGGACGCATCTCTCACTGCTACTTTCATGGTGGCTGTGACGGTAATACCCAGGGTATCAGCAGGATGGTGAAGGGACTGACTCCTGAGGAGGTCATCAGCAAACTGGATGGCATACGATGTGGCACAAAGGGCACTTCATGTCCAGACCAGCTATGCCGTGCACTGGAACAGCTCAGGGATTAGTACCTCTAAGGCTCATATTTTTAGCAAAATTCGTCATTTTAATAAGAATCCTCTGCAAATCGTAGGGGATTCTGTTTTTTCTGACTATCTTTGCACTGAAAAATCAAAATCAAACAATAATCATTTATGAAGAAAATCTACTTTTTGATTCCTATTCTTGCCCTATTGGCCAGTCCACTGAGGGCAGAAGAGAAAGATGTGGTGGTAATCCTGAACGGTGAGCCACTTACCATGCGCTTGTCAGATATACAGCTGACAACAAATAGCGTTCAAGGCTATGACTATGTGGGGTACAACGAAGAGATGGTCTATCTCTACTTCAAGGACAATGACGGCAATTACAGCAGATTCATTGCCCATCCAGCAGTGGTCAGTATATGGTTCAATGCAGACCCCCTGGGCATTGGGCAGATACCATTCTTCGACGGTGGGGAACAGGATGGACCCATTACCCTGAAGGGCATCAAGCCTGGCACACCTGTCAGGGTATATGACATGAATGGACGTCTGTGCATGACCACTACAGCTGGACGCAAGACACGTATGCAGCTGGATGGACTGAAGAGGGGCATCTATGTGCTGAGGGCTGGTGATGTGAGCATTAAAATCTCTAAGAAATAAAGGAAGGAGGACAAGACAATGAAAAAGATACTTGCCATTGCTATACTGATGCTTGCCGCCCAGGCATCTGCACAGACCCAGCTGAAGATGGAGAAGACGAATGGGGAGACTGAAGTGATTACAACCCCCACTGGTATTGGCTTCAACTATGATGACCGTACCTTCAGCGTGGGCTGGGGAGATACAAAGTATTCATTTGATGACTACAAGACCTTGCGCTTCAACCGTGATAACCTGCCATGGAACCTCAGGTGGAAGGTGACAGACGATAATTACCACAATTCCTTTGGCTATGGTAGTGTCATGCACATACGCGACCTGATGACAGAGGATATCTTCCGCGAGGATGTGGGCTACAACTGGTTTGCCTCCTTGGAAAGGAACAGAATGCAGGGTAGTCATTATGTCATTCCCAACAATGTCTTTAATATCATGCGTACCCTCTCCCTGGGTGCTAATGAATGGGTTCGTGCACTCTCTGAGGCTGGACCAGAACAGCGTGGATGGCTGGGTGTGGCCTTTGCCAGCAGGGCCTTGACCAACCTGGATATGGCTCAGATGTATGAGTTCCTGCCCAATGACCGTACCAGAAATATCTCTCCACTGGGAGTGGATCTGACTGGGCTTACCATGCCCATCATTGATGAATTGCCACATAGTGATCCTATGTCCAGGCTCTATATGATTCCCCGTGCCACCAAGGCTCAGGCTGTGGCCTTCATAGAGAGAGACCTGCAGAGGGCAGAGGAGCTGATTGTGGAGCTGGATGAACCCTCTCACAAGGTACCTCACCTGGATGTGGTCTATGGGCTCATGGCCAGGCTCTATATGTGGAATCAGGACTACCAGAAGGCACGCCTCTATGCACGAAAGGCCATTGAAACCACAGACACTCATGTAATGACTGGTGAGGAGATGACCAGTCCACAGAAGGGCTTCAACGACCTGGGCTACTGGATGTGGGGTGTGCAGTACAGCAAGCTGGATGAGGGGGTGCAGAGCAGAATCGTCAACTGGACTAGCTGGATGAACATTGAAAATCCCGACGGATATGGCAGTATGAGCCAGCTTATGATAAACAAGAACCTCTATGACCGTATTGCAGACACTGATGTGCGCAAGCAGCTCTTCTGGGCTCCTGTGGGCAGTCCACTCTATGGGCAGCAGACAAGGCTCAACCCCGATCACTACATTCAGCCCTATGCCTCACTGAAGTTCCGTCCAAACAATGGCAATGTCACAGACTACATGGAGGCCTTTGCCTCAGCCTATCCCCTGATGCGCGTGGAGGAGATGTATCTCATAGAGGCTGAGGCAGCTGC
>JAEEGL014744379.1_pt1 | contig 15253 bp, 22 predicted proteins | sample 9134231 | NCBI WGS metagenome assembly JAEEGL01 (sample SAMN16246548, study PRJNA631951) | gut metagenome | biome: gut microbiome; feature: rumen; material: fiber-attached | host: Bos | place: Iran: Karaj | collected 2018-10 | reverse complement strand
CCCTAGGAGTACCAAAAGAGACCCTAGAAAGAAAAGTTCCCCATGTGCCTCTCATCACACGAACAACCTTTCTAACTCTAGTGCCTCTCATCTATCTCGTACATCTCGTGACAACTGTACCACTCGTACTACATCTACCTCGTTAAGTACACTCTAATTAATTCTTGAACTATATTTTTAATTTTAATATTCTCATAATAAACATTACCTAGTTTATAATTTTTAATAAATGTTTTCCAACTGGTATAATCTTTAATAGCTGAAAGTAACATTGTATTTGGAGTATGATCATCTAAAGTACAAGCGAATATTTGGGTAGTATTTATATCAGTTGATACAAATATTTTACCAACTGAATAATCAAACCAAATACCAAATAAATTATCTTTATATTTAATTCCAAAAGAACATCTTGAAGTACCTGATTTCTTTTCAATAAAATTTTTATTATCAAGTCTAAAATTATTTTCATTAGCATATTTAGAGTATTCAGTACCAGCTGTTAATTTACCAAATTTAGTATTAGCTTTAGCTTCACGATATTCAGGATTATACATGTACTGAACTAAGATTAATCCATCTTTATAAGTTTTAATATCTGTATTATAAGGTAGTGTAATATCAAAATATAAGAAATATGGATTAGTAATAGTAACAGCATTAGCTAACATGAAAATTCTAACATCTCTCATTCTAGCAATTGTTTCAATTAATCCTAAGAAGTTTTCAACTTCATTTTTAAGGTAATGATGTTGACCTTCTTCAATAATGAATTCATCAAATATTATATTCTTAACTTTTGGAAAGTTAGTTGATTTTAAATTTTGGGCTGTTGTTAAAGTCATGGAATAACCAGCAACTTTATTATCAATTAAGAATTTACCACCTTTAGTAGTTAATTCATGATTAGGAAATTCATTATTATTTATTAAGGGTTTAAAGAATTCTGGAACTGATTTTGATAGTTCGGTTTTATATCTTCTAATGTATACAAATTCTTCATCTTTATTAATAAATGATTTGGTAACGAATTTTGAAGCACCATAAGTTTTACCAACTCCACGTTCACCAACTAAAAAATTGATGAAGGCATTATAACTTAAGATTTTAGAATAATCATAATACATTATAACACCTCCATCTAGTATTAGGGTGATTATATAAGATTATAATGCAGGACACCACTCCAATTTTTATTATGTATCTGGCTCTTCACCATTGGTATGATACATAAGTTACATTATATTAAATCCTATATATCACTAATTTAATTATAACAAAGATAGGAAAATAAGTCAATTATCACTTTTTGAAAAAATTTTTTAAAAACTTTTTAAAAAAGTATTGACATTATATAAAAATAGATGTATTATTATATTGTCAATAGGCAAGGAAGGAATGATAAATATGAAAAAATTAAAGTTTAAAAGAAGTATAGATTGCATAGTTAAAGTATTATGTTGTTTATTCTTCTTCTTATTTTTAGGAGTAGAATTAAAAACATTTATTGGAACAATTTTATTAAAAGGAATTAGTATTGTATTATTTTATATAAGTGCAATATTAATTGATAAATATGGAAGGATATAATTATGAAAAAGTTTTATGAATTAAGAGATGATTATGACAAAGTTCATATAATAATCAACAAACAAGGTTATGGAAAAACATATTATGAAAAGAATAAATATAAAAAAGAATTATTAAATGAAATTATAAATAAAATTAAACATGAAATTGTTAGTAATTGTATAGATGATGAAGATAAAGTTAAATTATTAACAATAATAGAAAGAGTTAGGTGGGATATATAATGAAAGAAACTTATGATATAATAATTGAAAAATTAGAAAGAGATAAACTTAGTTTTGATAGAGAAATATCAGAAGTAATTGAAAATGTAGAATATGATAGTATAGCAAAGTTAGGATATGATAGAGCAAAAGCTAAAAGAGATTATTGTATGGATTTAATAGAATTTTTTAAAGAAGTAAGGAGTAATTTATAATGAAAAAGATAATAGTATTAAGTTTAATAATTGTATTATTAACAGGTTGTAATAAACAAATAATTGATTTAGATTATACTTATGATAAAGTAATTTGTAATTATGATGGAGATAAGTTTGTTTTAAATATAGATAAATGGACTGATTATGAAGGAGAACAAATACAAGTCAAAAGTAATGGAAAAACTTATTTATTAAGTGCTAATAAATGTTATTTAATTGATGAATAGGTGAGTAATAATGAACGATGAAATAAAAGAAATATTAGATAGAATAGAAACAGCAAGTGAAATATTCGATTGTTTATTAAAACCAGAAGAATGTACTGAATTATTAGAATTACAAGATAATCAATATAATGTTTTATTAAACATATTACAAAATGGAAGTGAAAACAATGTATAAAGTAACATTTAAAATTAATGGATATATTATAACAAGATATGTATCTAGTTTAAATATATTAGAAGAATTAATTAAAGATAGTAAAGATATGTATGATTATATAAAAGTTGAAGAAGTGAAAGAGAAGAAAAGGAGTAAATAATGAATAATTATATTAAGGCTTCTGAAATATTTAATAAAGAAAATAAAGGATATTATAGGATTGATTGTATTGATTTTTGTATTATGAAAAGAATTTATTTTAGAGATTTAGTAAATGATAAAATATTTCATATAACATTAAAAGATGAACCTTCTAAAAGATATGTAAGTGAAATAATAAAAATGTATAATGATTTAATAAAATTATTTAATTAGTAGTCTTTAGGAGTATTACTGATACTCTCTAAGAGTGCTAATTAACAAAATTAGTATTAGGAAGGAGAAAAGATGAAGGAAGAATTTTGGCAAGAATTACTTGAAATATTTGAAAGTGATGAAGAATTAAAGATAAATCATGAAACACTTTATAAAAATATTTCACTAATTGTAGCTACTACAAACAAGCATAAAGAACTTGAAGAGTTAAACAAAGAGTTAACTGAATTAAATAAATAAAGAAAAGGAGAATTTAAAAATTATGGAAAATGAAAATGTAAAAGAAACAGGTTTAATGATTAAAGATTTTAATGAAATGGAGAATGTATCAAGTAGAAGTAAAACTAATGTATTTACTACTATTACTGATAGTAAAACAATATTCAATTTGGAGAATACTTGTGATTATAAAGTAAATGATTGTAAAGGAGAAGTAATTAGAGTTAAAGATGTTTTAATTAAAGTTATTGAAACTCCAAAAACTGATGTAAATGAAGAAACAGGAGAAGTTGTAGATAGTACTGAATATAAGAAAGTATGTATTTTAATTGATGATGAAGGAAAATCTTATGTAACTGGTTCAAAGATGTTTACTAATCAAATGATGAGATATATCAATATGTTTGGTATAAATGAAATTAAAGAAGGTCTTGAAATAAGAATTGTTGAAAGAGCTGTTAAGAATTCAGCAAATAAGGCTTTAGGATTTGAGTTAGTTAAATAAAGCTAACTCTTTTCTTAAAACTAATGGAGAATATAATGATTAAAATAAATAAAGATTATTTAGGATTATTTGGTAAGGGGAGTTATGGTTATTACTATAAAGTATCATATAATGTATATTTAAGTTTTGATTATGAAACTTTAGAATATATTGGTGTTGAAACTTATCAAAATCCATTTAATATTGGAAAATGCTATCAGGAAGCAGAAAGAAAACTTGGGGAACTTTATGCAAAGGGATTAATTGATATTTATGAGTAATTTTATTATTGGTGTGGTAATTGGTGGAGTGATTGGTATAATATTAATTAGTATTATTATGATTAATAAAGGAGAATAATATGCTAAAAATAAATTTTAAAAAAGAAAAAGATAATCATGGAAAAATAATTTCAAATAAAGAACTTGATAAATTATTAAAACATGAAGGTGTTAGAATGGTAAAAACAATGTATGCAAATAGAATGATACATATGACACAAAGACAGTTAAATTATGTATATAATTATAAGGAAGGTGGTGAAAAGGTTGAAAAGAGTAGAATACAACATAAACAAAAGTGAATACTACTTTAGAATAAATAAACTAACCTTCTTTTTTAGTAGTCAGTTTAATAAAAATAGATTTGAAAGTGGATTTATTGATTATGTAAATGATGAAACTAACAAATTGAAAGCTAAATATAAAGTTAATATAAATTTATCTGATTATTTAATGGTAGCATTTTATAAAAAAATTGAAAAAAGAGGATTTAAAATTTTAACTTATGATAGTAATGATGATATAATGGAATTATCTAAAGACTATACCTTTAGAATAAATTAAGGAAAGGTGAGTTAAAATGAATAATGGAAAAATTCCATCAGTTATAAGATGGACAAGAAGTGATTATGCTAGACTTTCTTATGCTGTAAGACAGTTTAATAAAAAAGTATCAGAACTTGAAAAATTAGAAGGAAATGTTGCTCCAGAAGAATTTGATTATCGTGAAGTAAAAAATGCTATTTATTCCAGAAGAGAATTAAATCGTGTTATTAATTCATTAAAAAGGATTAATCGTGAAAGTCAACAAAGAATAAGAACCCTACCAAGTGGAGTTCAAATTACACAATGGGAACTAAGTGAACTTAAAAAAGCACAGAAAAGAGCTGTTGAAAGAACTACTGATAAAGCTAGATTAATAGTTGAAAGTGATGTCAATGTAATGGGTGATAAAGAATTTAAACAACTAGTAAGAACTAGAGAAAGTATTGAAGATTTATTTAATCGTGTTGGGTCTGAATTCAAAAGAACACGTGAAAGAACTCTAAATTGGGGTAAAACTGATTATGATTTGTGGAGAGCTTCTATATTTAGAGCTAATTTTATGAATTCATTAGAAGAAATGAGTACATATAAAAACTATAATTTATTATATAATAAATTAAGAAGTATTGAAAATCCAATTCAATTTTATAACTATGTAAAACAATCTAATATCCTTAGTGATTTATTTATATTCTATAAGGATAAAGCAACAGCACAAACTTATGGTGGATTTAAAGATAATCAAGAGGCTTTTGATACAGCTATATTTGAACAACTAGGAATTCCTAGACCAAATATGTAAATAAATGAAAAAATTTACAGCTGATTTTGAAACAGCAACTTGGTTAGCTGATGAAACTTATGTCTGGGCTTGGGCAATATGTGAAATAGGCAATCCAGATAATATTATTATTGATAATAATATTGATAGTTTTATAGAATTTTGTAAGAAAAATCCAAATTCAACATTATATTTTCATAACTTAAAATTTGATGGAGAATTTATAATTTATTATTTATTCAATCATGGGTTTGAGCATATAAAAGATAGAAAAGAAAAAAGAAACAATACATTTACTACATTAATTAGTGATATGGGGCTTTTCTATTCAATGGAAATATATTTTGAAGTTAAAGGAAAAAAGACAAAGAAAGTAACTATAATAGATAGTTTAAAAATCCTTAATATGTCAGTAGAACAAGTTGCCAAAAGTTTTGGACTTCCAATAAGTAAACTTGAACTTGACTATGATACTCCAAGAGAAATAGGTTACCAACTTAAAGATTATGAAAAAGACTATATTACAAATGATGTTAAAATTATGGCTTTAGCTTTAGATGTATTATTCAAGCAAGGGTTAGAGAGTATGACAGCTGGTTCTAATGGACTTAAAGATTTTAAGACAACTCATTCTGTTAGGAGATACCAAAGAATGTTTCCAGAACTCAATTATAAAGTAGATAAAGATATGAGACAAGCTTATAAAGGTGGTTTTACATATCTTAATCCAATTTACAGGGAAATTGATGTAGGTGCTGGAGTTGTATTAGATGTAAATAGTCTATATCCTAGCGTAATGTTCTATAAACCCATGCCGATAGGTGAACCGATACTTTTTCAAGGAAAGTATCAAGAGGATAAGGTATATCCTTTATATATACAGATGTTATCTTGTTGTTTTAAACTTAAACCTGGTAAAATACCTACTATTCAAATTAAAGGAAGTCATTTTATTGAAAATGAATATCTAGAAAGCTCAAATGATGAAATAATTACCTTAGTTTTATCTAATGTTGATTTAAAATTATTTTTAGAGCAATATGAAGTAAGTGAACTAACTTATGAGTGTGGGTGGAAATTTAAAGCTATGAATGGAATATTTACTGAATATATTGATAAATGGATTAAAGTAAAAATAGAAGCTACTAAATCAGGTAATAAAGGAATGAGAGCTTTAGCTAAAGTGATGTTAAATTCACTTTATGGTAAATTTGCAACTAGTCTTGATGTACAAAGTAAATATCCATATTTAGAAGATGGAATTGTTAAATATTATCTTAGTGAAAAAGATACTAAACATGGACTTTATTTACCAGTTGGTATATTTATTACAAGTTATGCAAGAGAAAAAACAATTAGAACTAGTCAAGCAATTAAAGATTATTCAATTAAGAAATATGGGCGTGATATGTATATATATTCAGATACTGATAGTATTCATACAATTTTACCTATTGAAGAATTAAAGCAATTTTGTGAAATTGATGATCTAGAACTTGGTAAATGGAAACATGAAAGTAGTTTTAGTAAAGCTAGATTTGTAAGGCAAAAATGCTATCTTGAAATGATTAATGATGAAGTTAATATAACTTGTGCTGGAATGCCTAAAAGTTGTTATAAATTTGTTGAATGGAAAAAATTTAAACAAGGTTTTACTTGTGGTGGAAAATTAACATTCAAACATGTTATTGGTGGAGTAAAACTTGTTGAAACTGACTTTACTATAAAATATGATAAGAAATTAAAACAAAGTATTAAGAACTTATGATATAATATAGTAAAGGAGAGTGAGAAAATGAAACAATATTATGAAATAATGGTTCATAATAAGGGAGTACAATTACTTATTATATTTATTGTACTTGATGTAATTTTTGGGGTGCTTAGAGCAATTAAAGAAGGTAAATTAAATTCTACTATTGGAATAGATGGAATAATTAGAAAAGTTGGTATGATTATAACAATATGTTTTTGTATATTGGTAGATACAATTGTATCAGTTGATTTAATAGGATTTATTCCTGAAAATGTAAAAAGTGTTTTAGGACTTTCAAAAATTGGTGTTAGTATGATATTTAATATTTTATATATTGTTTTTGAAATATTATCAATATTTAAAAACATGTATAAATGTAAATTGCCACTTCCTAAAAAATTAAAAACGTATCTTGAAAAGATATTAAAAGAATTTACTAGCGAAATAAAGGAAGGTGAATAAATGAAAAGTGTAGATTTTATAGATAAATTAAAACGAATAGTAAGTTTACCAACTATTTATTATAGTGGTGGAGATAGATGGAGTGAATGGAATGGTAGAAGCTGGAATTTTGATTGTGTAGTTAGTATAAAATCAGTATTATTATGGGGGTGGTGTGAAGATAAAAATGCAAGACATGGTGGTGCTATTTATAAATTAAATGGTACACCTGATTTTACCTGTGATGGTGGACTTGATTATTGTAAAGAAGTATCAACTAATTTTAGTAATTTAACTCCTGGAGAATACTTATGTATGAAAGGAACTGGCTTTTCTCATGCGGGAATATATTTAGGTGGAGGTAGAGTATTTGAAGTAACTACTGCATGGGGAGTAAATGGTGCTACTATTAGTGATATTGATAAATATGGTAATAGAAGTAGAAATGGAATACCATGTCTAAAATGGACATATCATGGAAAACTTACATGGATAGAATATAATGATGAAAAACCTTCAACATTATATAATATTGGAGATAATGTTAAAATAAATAAAGTGTATGTATCTAGTGAAAGTATTAATCCATTAATTCCACTTATTAAAGAAGGTGAAATAACAAAAATTATTAAAGGTGCTAGAAATCCTTATTTACTAGATGAAGGAAATATTGGTTGGGTAAATGATGAATGTATTGTTAAAGAGCATATAAGTGAACCTTGTTATAAAGTAGTAACTAATTGTTATTATCTTAATTTAAGAACATCTCCATCATATGGAAATAATATTTATTCTGTTGTAGAAGCTGGAACAAGAGTAGAATACTTGTATATGGAAGATGGTTGGGCTAAAATAAAATATAATGGAAAGGAACTATACTGTGGTAATAGTTATCTAAAATAATGAAAAAGAAAAAATTTAAATGGGTATTATATGCTAAAAAATTAAGAGATAGAAGATTAAATATTTGACAAAAATTAAATAATATATTATAATGAAAGGGAGATAGATAGTTATGAATATTGAAGAATATACTAATAAAATAAGTGAAAAAATTGGTAAAGATGAAGTTGGTAAAATTGCTGATGATATAGCTAATATTTTAACCTATGATAGTAAACTTCAAAAAGAAATTAAAGATAGAGATGAAGAAATTACTAAACTAAAAAAAGATAAAGAAATGTTAATTGAAGCAAATGGTAATTTACTTCAACAAGTTGCTTTTGGAAAAGATGAAACAAAACAAGAAGTAATTGATGAACCTAAACAATTTGATTTTAAATCTGTTTTTGATAAAAATGGATTTAAAAGATAAAAACCTTCTACATATCTAAGTCAACTACCTTAATAGGTAGTTGAAGGATAAACAAACCTTCCTTGTCTGTTTTTCCTTCAAGTGTCTATTAAGATACTAAATAAAAGAAAGGAGAGATAAAACTATGAACCCATCACAAGGTTTACAAACTGCTTTGAATGAAATTAGAAACACTTTAATTCAGGATAACACTTTGTATCAAACTCAAATACCTTTAGTTGATGATTACACTTCAAGTCAAGTATATGGTCAATCTTTACTTAATTTACCAAGTGATTTAAGAAATCGTTTTATTCAATCACTTGTTAATAGAATTGCATATACTAGGTTCATGATGGATTATTTTGAAAATCCTTTAAGAGAACTTGCTGGTGATGATTTACCACTAGGGGCTATCGGTCAAGAGATTTATGTTAATCCAGCAAGAGGAAGAGTTTATGATATTAATGATTTTGCAGGTTTACTTGCTAAATATGAAAGTGATATTAAAGCAGAATATACTGAAATTAATTTTGATGTTCAGTATCCAGTTACAATTATAAGAAAGGAATTAGAAAAGGCTTTTGTTTCTTGGGGAGATTTTGAAAGTTTCTTAATGGGAATTTCAACTTCACTTTATAATGGAGCATATATTGATGACTACAAATATACGAAGAGATTAATTACTAATGCTTATCGTATGAATGCAGTACAAATGGAAACACTTACATTTGCAGGTGCTACTCCTACAACTGCAGAACTTAAAGCTTTAACTTCAAGATTAAGACAAGCTTATCTTGACTTTATGGTACCAAGTACAAAATATAATGCTTGGAAAAAAGTTGGTGGATATGGTAGAAGTATCGTATCATGGTCTAAACCAGAAAATATTGTTGTATTTGTATCAAATGCTATGGCAAGTGTTATTGATGTAGAATTATTAAGTGTTGCATTTAACATTGATAAAAGCTCTTTACTTGGTAAAGTTTACTATGTTGAAGATTTTGACTTAGTAGATGATGATGGTAGTGTACAATTTGATGGTTCTAACATTATTGCTTTAATCTGTGATAGAAGATGGTTTAAGATTAGAGAAAAAGATATGTTTATGGACGAATTCTACAATGCTAATAATAGAAGTTGGCAATCTTATTTGAATGTTATTAAATCATTCAATTATAGTTTATTTGCTAATGCCTTAATGTTAGTAAAAGCATTACCTACATTAAATGTATCAAGTATGGTATTCAATGAAACAGCACCAGAAGTTACAGCTGGAGAAAAAATTAGATTAACTTTAACAACTACTCCATTCAGTGCAACTCAAACTATTACATTTACAAGTGGAACAGTTGGAAAAGCAACAGTTGAAAAGATAGATAATAGAACAGTTGAAGTTACTGGTGTAGCAGCTGGAACAAGTGTTATTACAGCAACTGCTGGAAACGTTACAGCAACAGTTACAGTTACAGTTAATGCAGCTAGTTAAGTATTAAATTCCAAATAGGGATTAGGGATTATTCCCTAGTCTCTATTTTAATTTTATAGAAAGGAAGTGAATATTATGTTGATAATACCTACTTCAAGAATAATACTTTTGAAAAATCCAATTGAAATTGATTATAATAATGAACTTACCTTTGCAAGTAGAGAAGCTCAATATAATTACTTTTATAATTTACCTAAACTTGAATGTGAAAATGCTACATATCAAAGAAAAGATGAAGTTGTTAGATTTCCTACTGACCCAAATTTAGAAGGAATTACCTATGATGATTTAATAGAGTACAATTATTGCATGTATCAAAATGATAAATGGAGTGATAAATGGTTTTATGCTTTTATTAAAAAAGTAACTTTTGATAATCCAGGAATGAGTTATATTGAACTTGAAACTGATGTATGGCAAAGTTGGTGCTTTGATATTACATTTAAAAATTCATTTATTGAAAGAGAACATGTTAATGATGATACTATTGGACTTCATACTATTCCTGAAGGACTTGAAACTGGAGAATACATAATAAATGAAAAAGATTTTGAAATATTTAGTGATATATGTTTTCTTATGAATACTTCAGAAAGAGTAACAGGAACAGGTGAAGAATACATTGTAACTAATGTTAATGGAATATATATGGCTGGAGATATTTATTGCTTTGATAACATAGGTAGTTTAGCTACAGTATTAAGAGCTATCACTAAATCTGATATTATAAAAGGTATATGGATAGTGCCTAAATTCTTATTAAATACTAGTAATTATAATACAATTTGGGCTGGACAATCTACTCCAATTAATTTTTCAAAAAATGTAACTAAACAAACTACTTTAAATGGATATACTCCAATTAATAAAAAATTATTATGCTATCCATATAATTATTTACTTGAAACAAATGGGAATGGTTCATCAACTACTTTTCAGTATGAAAAATTTAATAGTAATAATTGTGAATTTACTATTGGTGGTTGTGCAACAATTGGGTGTTCAATTATATCTATTCCTCAAAATTATAAAGGAAATACTCCAAATGAAACTGAAATGTTAATTTGTGGTAAATTTCCAACTTGTAATTGGAGTGAAGACGCTTATATTAATTGGCTTACATTAAATGGAGTTAATATTGGTGGAACGACATTAAATGCAAGTGAAGCTGGTTATGCTTATGGTGGACTTACAACACTATTAGGTCTAGCAAGTATTATGTCAGGAAATCCATATGGAGTTAGTTCAGTATTTAGTGGTGTTGGAGCAATTATGAATACTATGCAAGAAAGTTATAGACATTCACTAATTCCTGATAGTTTTAAAGGAAATATTAATGGTGGAGATTATATGACAGCAAGTAATAGAAATGGATTTTACTTTTACAAAATGTCAATAACTGAGGAGTATGCTAAAATTATTGATAAATACTTTTCAATGTATGGATATAAAGTAAATGATGTTAAAACTCCAAATATTACTGGAAGAGCAAATTGGAATTATGTAAAAACTATAGGTTGTAATATACTTGGAAATATTCCACAAGATGACATGCAAAAAATAAAAAATATGTTTGATAAAGGTGTAACTCTATGGCATAATCCAAATACATTCTTAGATTATTCACAAAATAATAGTATTATTATTTAGAAAGGAGTGAAATTATGGGAAAAAAGAAAAATAGAAATAATTATAAATTTACTGATAGTTTAGAATTAAATGATGCTACTTATATGGACTATCTAGCAAGATTTAGAAGAATTGCTCTATCTATGTTTGAATGGGTAAATTTACCTAAAAGTATGAATGCAAGATACCTTGAATTATGTTTATATTATAATGGTAAATGTGCTTTACTTAAAGATAAAAAATATGGATTTATTAATACTAAATGTGCTGGAACTGGTTATGTAAATATCTATGGACTTCCTACTAAATTAAATTGTTATAGTTATGATTTTAATAGTATAAGAACTTTATATACAGGACTTAATCCAATGCTTACTGAAAAACAAAAAGAAGCTAGAGAAAACTATGAATGTATACTTGTACAAAATAACTGGGAAGCACTACCAACTGTTTCTAGTATGGAATTATTCGCATATAGATTATATGAAGCTCAAAGAACATGTGATATAAATATAATTGCTCAGAAAACTCCAGTTTTACTTGTTGCTGATGAAACTCAAAGATTATTTTTAGAAAATTTATATCAACAATATAATGGTAATCAACCTTTTATATTTGGTGATAAAGACCAATTAGGAGATAAAACATTAAAATCAATTAGTACACTAGCTCCTTATGTTGCTGATAAAATTACTGATTATAAAAAAGAAATATGGAATGAGGCTCTTACATTCTTAGGTGTTAATAATATAATGTTAGAGAAAAAAGAAAGACTTGTATCAGATGAAGCTAATTCAAATAATGAATTAATTAATCTAAATTTACAATCATTCTTGGCACCACGTCAAGAAGCATGTAGACAATTTAATGAAAAATTTGGTCTTACTGGAACAGATAAAGAAATATCAGTTAGAGTTAGAAGTGATTTATACAATATCATAAAAAGAGAAATGTCTACTACTAAAGAATTAATTAGTAATAATGAAATAGATGAAATGAAGAAAGAGAAGGTGGAAATAAATGGCTAAATATACATTTGAATTAAGAGAATTATTTGACCCTATCAAATTTAATCCACCTATCTATACTAGGGAACAAGTAGAAGATTTTTTCAAAGATTATGAACTTAGTGATTATTTAACACAGGAACAAATTGATGTTATCAATAATGCTGGAGTATGGTCTAAAGATAAATTAGCAAGAAAAATAGTAGACCACTACTACATGAGAGAAAGTGGACTAGAAACTATTGGTTTATTTAAGCATTATGCTAAGGTTATAATGCAAGAAATAATGGAAGAATATTTACCACTAATATATTCTGCAAGTATAGAGTATGATCCATTAGTAAATGTAGATTATACTGAAAACTTTAATAGGACAGCTGATAATACAGGTGAAAGTAATTCAACTTCAAATAATATTTCATCAGGACTTGTAGTTGGTTCAAATACTCCACAAGGACAAATTTCAAAACAAGGTATTTTACAAGGTGATTATGCTTCAAGTACTTCAGCAAATGAGAATGAAGCAAATATTACAGATACAACTACTACTGAAGGAAATACTACTGAGGCTTATACAAAAAGAGTTAAAGGTAATTCAGGAGTATCAGCAACAGCTCAAAAAATGGTACTTCAATACAGGGAAAATATTATTGCAATTGATAAGAAAATAATTAAAGAATTAAATATCTTATTTATGGGATTATACTAGAAAATATGATATAATATAATAAAGGAGAGTGAAAAAAATGAATGAAAAATTAGATATAGATGTTAAAACTTTAAAACCTTTTACAAAGTTTATTTATACTATTGGTGAACTTCCAACAAGTTATTTAATGTCTATGACTTATGAAGAACAGCTTGTATGGTTATGTAATTATTTAACACAAACAGTTATACCAACTATTAATAATAATGCTGAAGCTGTTAAAGAAGTTCAAGATTTAGTTTTAGAACTTCAAGAATATATTAATAATTATTTTGATAATTTAGATGTTCAAGAAGAAATTAATAACAAACTTGATGAAATGGTTGAAGATGGAACATTTGATACTATTATAAATCAAGAATTATTTAGTGAAATGAATGCACAAATTCAAACAAATACAGAAGCTATTGATGAAATTAATTATTACAAATTACCTCATGGAACAGCTACTGAAATTGAAGCTTTCATAAATGAAAGAATGGGAATAGGTCATGTTTTTTATGCTGATGGTTTATATGAACTTGATAGAGCAATTACTATTTATCCTAATAAAATGTATGATTTTGTAGGTACTGAAACAGAAGATTCAACATATGAACGTCATATTTCACGTATGAATACAATTAAAATTATAGGTACAGGAAGCGAAGAAACAATATTTAAAGCTACTGATAATAATTCTTTATTCAATCCTACTACTTTACAAGAAAATCATCATAACATATCATTTGAATTTGAAAATATAAGCTTTGTTGGTGATGATTATAATAATACACCATTTACTTTAACAAAAGATAATTCAAGAACTTATAGACTTAGATTTACTAATTGCAACTTTAATAAATGGAATTATGGTTTTTATTATAATGCTAGTGTTGGAACTGAAAGTTTTAGAGGTAGATTTGCTACATTTAATAATTGCTATTTTACTGATAACACATATGGAATATATGTTTCTCAAGATAATGTAATGTTAAATGAATGTAGAATTGAATATAATACTACTATAGGCTTAATTATTGCAGGTTCTCATATATTTAATATGAATGGTGGTAAAATTCAATATAATGGAACATATTCAGGAAATGGAAATCAGGTAACAATTAATACAGGAAGTTATAGTATAAACTTTAATGGTGTTTACTTTGAACCTACCTCATCAAGTGATTATACAGTAAATATTAATACTGCTCCTGTTGCTCTATTAAAATCAGGAAGTGCTAGTGTTATTGAAAATGTAAACTTCATTAATTGTAGATGTAATGGAATAGGTTCTTCTCAATTTATATATTGTGGAGAAAATACTGTAATATATGGAATTCATCTAAATAATATCGAAATAACTAACTTTAGAATGAATAATAATAAAGAATTAATAGTATGTGATGGAGTTAGTTCTTTAACAGATTGTTATGTTAGTGGTAATGCTATAGGAAATTATAACTTATCAGGCACTTCTATAACTAACAATGATTTAATTCCTACTTCAATGAGTACTGCAAAAAATGTAGTAAATAATTTAAAATATAATATTATAACTGCACCTATTAATAATGGAAGTAATATGATTATTGCTGGAAGTGTTAGTGGTAATGCTTCACAAAAATATTTTAATGGTGAACATTTTACAGTTACCAAAGAAGATACAGGAACTTATTTAATAACTTTAGATGTTACTAATAAAGGTGGAAGTAATACTACTTATTTTCCTGTTATAGCAACAAGTCAAAACACTTCTAATCATTGCATATGTACTGTAGAAAGTGTTAGTGCTTCTTCTTTTAGAATAAGAACTATTAGTAATGCAACTGCTACTACAGATACGTTAGTTGATACAGGATTTAGAT
>JAEEGL014568877.1_pt1 | contig 15253 bp, 13 predicted proteins | sample 9134231 | NCBI WGS metagenome assembly JAEEGL01 (sample SAMN16246548, study PRJNA631951) | gut metagenome | biome: gut microbiome; feature: rumen; material: fiber-attached | host: Bos | place: Iran: Karaj | collected 2018-10 | reverse complement strand
TCGGCGCTCAGGTCGCTCCCCAGCGTTGCCCTATCCTCCGCCGCGGCAAAAGCGCTCAAATTATACCACGCATTTCCAATTTTGAAAAGGAGAAACGTATAATTGAATTCTCTTGCTGGGGGACTATTTAATTATACCAGGAAAATATAATGGCACAGGTAACAAAAGAAACAATGATCGGAGAATTGCTAAACATCAATATCGACGCGGCTGCTCCCGTTCTGCTTGGGATCGGTATGCATTGCCTCGGCTGTCCGGCTTCTCAGACGGAAACGATCGAGGAAGCAGCGGCGGTCCACGGTGTCGACGCGGATGAGTTGGTAAGAACACTGAACGAAAAGCTCGCGGAGGCTTCCGCAGAATAACAGAGCATCACCGGATGCCCGGATGGGAATCAGAACGTATGTTGAATTTCGAACCGTTTTCGCTGTCTGCACTTAAAGAAACGCTGAAATACATAAAAATGAACCCGTCGCGCTGCAGCGATCTTTCGGCCGGGTATCTGTATATGTGGCACGAGGGCGCCGATATCCGGTTTTGCGTTTGGAACGACACCTTCACCGTTCGTCAGATGATCGGCGAGCAGTGCGCGTTCAGCTACCCGGTCGGCGCGGACCCCGACGGGATGATCGACAGACTGAGAGATTACGTGTATGAGAATCATCTTCCGCTCCGCTTTTTTGCGGTGGATGAAGAAACGCTTGAGAAGATACGTGTCGATAAGCGTTTGCAGCCTGCAATGTGGGCGTACGACCGGAAATGGAGCGACTACGTTTACTCCTTTGAAGAAGCTGCGGTTTTCCGCGGCAAAAAATTCAGCGGTCAGCGCAACCACGTCAACAAATTCAAAAAGCTTTACGGAGATCCCGATATACGTTTCCTTACTCACGACGACAAAGAAAGCGTTGAAACCATGCTGCGTGAATATGAATCGGAGCACCCGGACGCAAATAAGCTTGAATGGCTTGAGATCGAACGAACAAAAGAACTCTTTGACGTTTGTGGTGAACTCGATCTGTACGCGGCGGGGTTGTTTATCGACGGAAAACTTGCCGCGTTCAGTATAGGGGAAATAGTCGGAAAAACATTGATCATTCACGTTGAAAAGGCTCTTGTGCGCTATGAAGGGATCTATCCTACGATTTATTCCGGCTTTGTGCGTTTGATATCGGAACGTTTGGGTCGCTCGCTCACGTATGTAAACCGGGAGGACGATTCCGGCGATCCTGGACTGCGCACGTCAAAAACACAGTATCACCCGGTCTTTATGGCGCACAAGTATCTCGTTCACTCAGGTTCGCCGGCGGCACAGCTCGCGGAAATACCCACGTTTTCATCCGGCGGCATCGTGCTTACCGGAATACAAGAACGCGATAAGCCGGCATATCTAAAACTGAACACGGACATCGAAAACAACCGCTATTGGGGCTACGATTACCGCGAGGACGTGAGTATAACGGGACAGCCGGACGAAAACACCTTTTACGATTCCGTTATGTATGACACGGCGGCTGGGGATTCGATCAATTTTGCAGTCAGGCTTTCCGGTGACGGAGAGATGATAGGAGAGACTGTATTGTGGAATTTTACTTCCGACGGTACAGCGGAGCTCGGCTGCCGGATCTTGCCGGAATATCAAGGCAACGGCTACGGTAAAGCCGCGTTCAGAGCGGCGACGGAATTTGCGTCGCGCGTGCTCCGTCTGAAGGTGTGGGCGCGCTGCTTTCGCGAAAACACGCCGTCCTGCCGTATGATCCTCGCCGACGGTTTCACACCGCTTTGCGAAGACGATGATTTCCTCTTTTTCGGAAACGTTGAAAGCGTAAACACGGAATGCGCGCTGTGATGCGCTTCTTGCGGATGATAATAAGGAGAAAACAAAATTGAAAGAGTTTATGATATTCTACCTTGAGAACTGTCCCTATTGCCGCAAGGCGAAGGATGCTTTGAAGGATCTGAAAAACGAAAATCCCGCTTATGAAAAAGTGAATATTAAGTGGATAGAGGAGACACGCTCACCTGAACTGGCGGACAGTTATGATTATTACCGGGTCCCCAGCATCTTTTACGGCGACGAAAAGCTGTATGAATGCGATCCGCGCGATGATTATGATGAGATCCGGCGGCAGGTCGAGAATACTCTGAAAACTGTAGTTGCGAACACCGCCGCGACTGCCCGACTTACCGGAACAGGAGTATAAATCATATGGATATACCGCTTAAAAGCAGGACTTGCTCGATCGTTTTGAAAGTGATCGTAATTCTCTCGGCTGCGTTCGGCGTATTCCTCAGCGCATATGCGTCAAAGGACACCTTTATGGGCGGCAACAGGGTGTTTATGTTCTTTACGATACAGTCGAATATCGCTATCGCGCTGATTTCGCTGATCGGCTTGGTTTTACTTCTTAAAAACCGCCGGTTCGGCAGCGTTTGGTACGTGATCAAATTTGTCGCTACGGTCTCGATCACGCTGACAGGCGCCGTATTCACGTTCGTACTTGCGCCGACACTCGGAGAATACGCGTGGAACGTTCAGAACGTACTGACGCACGTCGCCGTTCCCATTGCCGCGATCGCCGACTTCTTCGTGACGGGCGTATACGGCAGCATCCGGAAACGGAGCGTCTCTTTTGTGATCCTTCCGCCTTTGGCATACGCAGTTTACGCCGGGATTGGATACGTCGCCGGATGGGAATTTGCCGAAGGGATCAATTATCCCTATTTCTTCCTGAACTGGGGGAGTCCCGCGGGAGCCTTCGGATTTGTAGATGAACTGCCGTTTATGGGCTGTGTCTGGTGGATCCTTGCATTGCTCTTACTTTTGCTGTTTGTCGGATTTCTTTATTTGCTGATAATCGACGGCGCCAAAAGTATTATGAAAAAGCGCACGGCGTGAATATAAAACTTCCGTCGCGCATATAAGCCGGATCCGAATGAAAAAGATTTGAAAAGTGCGTGCAGTTATCAGATTTCGGTTTATATTAAAGCACAATGTGCCTCCTGGGGTGTTTTTTGTATTTCACAGCGTTCCCGCCTCCCCTCACCCTAATTGTAGCGCAAAGCGGCGGAAAAGACGAATGTGCGGAATGTTTTTATAAATAGAGAAATACCGGGACTACATTACTGTAATCTCGGTATTATCTTGCCTTTACCGCGCTAATTCAGTTGTTTTCGCATGTTTTCAAATTACTGCCTTATCACGGTCGGGCATTTCGCCTTCCGGGTATCTTCTTTTTTTCGGGACTTTTTTTACAGCCCCTTTTATGCGTTCTCCGGCCGCCGGGCCGGGTCCGTCATTACCTGTCCGCCGCTGCCCTGCGGTAGATGCGTTCCGCGTCGGCCATGCCGAGCGGCCTTATCTTGCAGAGCCTTACCGTGCCGTTGGCCGTCGCCGCGGCCGCCAGCCCGGCGATGTCCCCGTCGGAGGGGTGCACGCCCAGCCCGGCCAGCGACACCGGCATGCCGATGGAGGCAAAGAAGGCGACCGTACGGGCGATGCCCTCCCTTGCCGCGGCAGGATCGTCGGCGGCTTCTACGTTCCAGACCTTTCTGGCAAAGCGGGAAAACCGCGGCACGCAGTCCCTGTAGACCTCCTCGGCCCAGGAGCCCCACAAGGCCGCCAGCGACGCGCCGTGAGTCGTGCCGTATTTTGCCGACAGAGAATGCCCGAGCTTGTGGACCGAGAAGTCCTTTCCCCTGCCGCATTCGGTGAGGTCGTTGTGCGACAGGCTCGAGGCCCAGAACACCTCGCACATGGCGTCGTAATCCGACGGATCGGCGACCGCCGCGGCCCCGTTTCTAATGACGGTGCGGAGCAGTCCCTCGGCGATCTCGTCGGTCAGCTCCGCCCTGCTGTCCGGTATGAAATACCTCTCCATGGTGTGCATCATTATGTCCGTCACCCCGGCGGCAAGTTCCGCCGGAGGGACCGTCGCCCCGAGCGAGGGATCGACGACGGCGAACCTGCACCGGTTGTAGTCCGTTCCTATCCCGGCCTTTACTCCGAGAGCCTCGTTCGTCAGCACCGCCGAGTTGCTCATCTCGCTGCCCGCGGCCGGTATGGTCAGCACGGCTCCGACCGGGAGCGACTTCAAAAGCGGGACTTTCCGCGTCCACAGATCCCAAAGCGGCACGCCGGGATTTGCCGCGCCGTGTGCCACCGCCTTCGCGGTGTCGATGGCGCTCCCGCCGCCGATGCCTATGATAAGATCGGCCGAAAAGGCAAGCGCCTCGGCGACGCCCTCCTCGGCATGAGCCAGCGTCGGATTCGGCCTGGCGCCTCCGAAGCGGCGGTGCTCCACCCCCGCGAGGTCAAGCGAGCTCTCTATCCTGCCCAGCAGTCCGCTGCGCTCGACGCTGCCCATACCGTAGACCAGCAGGGCCCGCCTGCCGTATCTGGCGGCGCAGCCGCCGGTCTCTGACCAGGTGTCCTTCCCGAAAAGGACCTCCGTCGGGGCGTAAAACCTGAAATTCCGCATACAGCACCTCTCTCCGGCCCGGCCGGGCCGCGATTTCAACCGTCCGGCCCGCCGCCGCCCCCGGCCGTTCCGGGGACGCGGGCCCGCACCGCGGGCGGCCGTCACAATTATATTATACCGCCTTTTTCCCCGCAGGTCAATCGGAACGGACGATCATCCAGCAAGAGGCCGGCCCGGAGCCGCGTGGTTGACAGCATGAGATATCTATTGTATAATTATCGTATGTCCGGCGTGCGCGCGCCGTATCCCCGTATCATCCACTATAAATTGAAAGGACAGGCGCGGCAGGCTCACCGGCGGGGGAAATGAGCGGCCGCGGCAAAGGCAATGGAGAAAAAGAAGAGACTGGTCACCCGGAGCGATTTTGACGGGCTGGCCTGCGCCATGATGCTCCGCGAGCTCGGGCTCGTGGACGAGATCAAATTCGTTCATCCCAAGGACGTTCAGGACGGCAAGATCGAGCTGTCCGCCGACGATATCACCACCAATCTCCCGTACGATCCCCGCGTTGGGCTCGCCTTCGACCACCACGAATCCGAGGTCGACCGCCTCAAGGCCACAGAGGCCGGCGGCAAGCTCGTCATCGATCCCGCCGCCCGCAGCGCAGCCCGCGTCGTATACGACTACTACGGGGGCGCCTCCGTGTTCAGATCCGTCAGCGAGGAGCTAATGCTCGCCGTCGACAAGGGCGACAGCGCCGATTTCACGCTCGACGAGGTCCTGCACCCCGAAGGCTGGACCCTGCTCCACTTCATAATGGATCCCCGCACGGGCCTCGGCCGCTTCCGCAACTTCCGCATCTCCAACTACGATCTTATGATGCAGCTCATCGGCTTCTGCATGGGCCACACCGTGGACGAGATCCTTGCCCTGCCCGACGTCGCCGAGCGTGTCGAGCTCTACCGCGAGCAGTCCGAGCTCTTCGAGGCTCAGCTGAAGCGCCTGGCAAAGGTCGAGGGCGGAGTCGTCGTGCTCGATCTGCGCGGCGAGGAGGTCATCCACGCCGGAAACCGCTTCATGATCTACGCCCTGTATCCGGAGGCCAGGATCTCGGTCCACGTGGCCTGGGGCTTCCAGAAGCAGAACACCGCGGTCATGATAGGAAAATCCATCTTCAACAAGACCTCCGACGTCGATATCGGAGCTCTCTGCCTCCGCTACGGAGGCGGCGGACACCGCAACGCCGGCACCTGCCAGCTCGAGAACGGCGAGGTCGACGCCAGGCTTCCTGAGATCATCGCGGCTCTCAACGCCTGATCTCCGGGGGCGGTCATCTCCGTATACGGCATGGCATCGGAAAAGCCCACCCTGCAGCAGGAACTCGCTGCCCGCAAGTTCAGATCGCCCTCCCGGGCGGTCACCTGGGCCTACCATCTCCTGGGCTCGGCCTTCCTGCTGCCGAAGTATAATGCTCACGTCGCCGTCGAAGACAGCGCAAAGGATATAAAAGGCCCCTGCATCGTCGTCTGGAACCACCTGTCTAGACTGGACCACCTTTACACCATGAAGGCCGTCTATCCCCGCAGCTACAATATGGTCGCCGGCTACAGCGAGTTCTTCCGGGCGCATCTTCATACTGTCTTTAAACTGAATCAGATCATTCCGAAAAAGATCTACGACCAGGACATCCCGGGCATCAAGGCCATAAGCTCCGTCCTGAGGCAGAAGGGCATAGTGGCCCTGTCGCCGGAGGGGATGAGCTCCATATACGGCACGAACCAGCCCGTGGTCCCCGGCTCAGGCAGATTCATACGCTTCTTCCGCGTCCCGGTGTATTTTCTGGAGATGCGCGGCCAGTATCTCACGAGCACGAAGCACTATCTCGAGGAGCGCCGCGGCCTTACCGAGGCCCGTTTCCGACTGCTTTTCACGCCGGAACAGCTCGAGAAGATGACGCCCGAGGAGGTCGACGCCGCCCTGGATCTCGCTTTCAGGCACGACGAGTTCGAATGGACCCGCCGGCGCGGCATCCGCTGGAACATGCACGGGCGCAGCTGCGAGCACCTCGACGAGATCTGCTACCGCTGCCCCCGCTGCGGCGCCGAGCTCTCCATGGCCGCGTCCGGCGACACGATCCGCTGCACGGCCTGCGGGAACGGAGCGCGCATGAACGACTTCTACGCCTTCGAGCCCTTCGGCCCCGACTGCGTGATACCCGTATCGCCGTCCAAGTGGGTCGAGGAGGAAAGGGCCTCCGTAATACGCGAGATACGCGCCGATCCCGGCTTCCGCTTCGAGGAGGAAGTCGAGCTCGGCTACCTGCCGCCGCACAGCTACGTGCCGAAGTCATCCACCAGCGTCAGGTGCGGCGGAGGGCGCATCGTCATCGACCACAGCGGCATATCCTTCGAGGGGACCCGGCTCGGCTCGGAATGGAGCTTCAGACTGGGTTACGATCAGGTCTTCTCGCTCATAATCATGACCAGCACGGCCAGGTTCTCGCTGTACGTCGGCGGCGAGTTCTACGAATTCACTCCGGCCCGCCGTTCGGTCGGCCGCATGCTCCTCCTCACCGAGGAGATGCACCGCCTGCATTACAACATCTGGAAGAACTTCCCGTGGTGCGACGGACTGTACGAGGGCATGGAACTCGGCATCGATCTGAAAAAGGAGAAATGACAATGGAATTCACGAACAGCCCGATGGTGGAGTTCACGCAGCTCTCTCCTCATCATTCCGGTCTGAGGACCATGCCCATCGACCGGATCACCCCGCACTGCGTCGTGGGCCAGTGCACGGCCGAGAGCCTCGGCGAGTGGTTCGCCCGTCCGACCACCAGGGCGGCCAGCAACTACGGCATAGACAGGGACGGCCGCGTCGGCATGTACGTCGAGGAGAAAAACCGCTCCTGGTGCTCCTCCTCCGAGCCCAACGACCAGCGTGCCGTCACCATCGAGTGCGCGTCCGACAAGACAGAGCCCTTCGCGTTCCGCGAGAACGTCTACGAGCGGCTCATAGAGCTCTGCGAGGACGTCTGCCGCAGGAACGGAAAGCGGCGTCTCGTCTGGCTCGGGGACAAGGACAGGACGCTCTCTTACGAGCCGGCGCCGGACGAGATGGTCCTCACGGTCCACCGCTGGTTCGCCAACAAGAGCTGCCCGGGCAACTGGATGTTCGCCAGGATGGACGATCTGGCAGTGAAAGTTACTCTGCGGCTGTCGGACACTCCCTCCCGCGAAGCTGAAAACTAACGCAGAAGAGATATCCGGTCGGCGGCCAGAGGCCGCCGACCGGATATCTCTTTATGCGGCATGTTCCAAAACAGGACCGGCCGCGCTCTGTTCATCAAATGCCTGTCTTGATTCAGTGGGATAATAAACTCTCCGAGTGATACGATCATAGCAAGTATTGATGAAAAAAGATGAAAGACAAAAAAAGCATTCAATCATGGCTTTTTCTGCCTTATTCTTTCCCGATATTTGCGGCGGAGCCTGCGAATTTCGCTGTATTCTGCCCGAGTTCCGTACCACATCCATACAGAGAAGGCGGCGCCCGCCAAATTCAGAAGCCCTGAGAAAACAAACAAGCCGCAGGCGTCTTTTTTCTGACTTATCTGCCAGCCCTCCAGGCTGCCGTAGATTTTATCCCCGCCGGCAATGGTTGCAGCCGCGTCCCGGACCATCCAGGGATACCACCGGACAGTCAGCCTGTCGCCGGGAAGGACCGCCCCGCTCTCTACGTCCGGATAGAATGCTTCCCGCAGATGATGGGGAATCATCCACTCATTCTTCTCTTGGGTGTACAAAACGAGGGATTTGTTCCTGCCATAACCCTGCCATTTACACTCCGAAAAAGTGACTTCTACGGGCTCGGAGGGCTTCACACACAGGAATTGAATTCCCATCGCCAGCATCGGAGCCGCGAAGATCTGAATGAGCAAAAGCGGCATCAGAATATCCAACAGCAGCTTCCGAGCGCGCCGGTTCTGGTTCTTGATATGCAGTTTATCTTTTTCCGCTTGTGTCATTGAATTTCCTTAGCCTCCAAATACTGCCGCGGCAACGCAGCACGACCGGAGTTCGTATTTCTTCCAACGATAACCGCAGGAATTCCAACCCCAGCGGGTAATCCATAACGAAGAAAAAACGCAAGCAGGCGTCTCATTCCAAAGCTCGATTATGCGCTGCATAATTCCTCCAGAGTATCATTTTGTGTTTCTTTGCCGCATTGTCAGGCTGCCAGGAGCAGCCAGCTTGCAGCCATCATGGCCCCGCCCAGGACCAGGCAAAGGATTGTGACCCAGTGGCCCAAGTACTGCTCCAGCCACGCGGCGACGATGTTGAACAGGCCAATCCCCGCTGCGAAGCCGCCGACCATGCCAAGCAGAAGCCAGGGACTGTTGCTGTCCGGCAGCAGGATAATCGCGGCGAAGAGGAACGCACACATCGGGAGAAACAGCAGAAAAAGCCCGATGCAGGTCAGCAGCACATAGAGCTTCGGGTGCTCAGCCTTGAAGGATTCGTCCGAAAGAGGCGAGAACCAGAAGCTTGCGTTTTCGTCCCTGGGGACCGTCCAATAAAAGCGGGGGTGTACCTTTCCGTCATAGCGGCGCATCAGCTCCTCCACGGAGCCCTTTGCGGGCTTGATCTTCACCTCCGGCAGGGTCGGACCATGCTTTCCCGTAAGCTTTTCAAATTCGGACAGCTCATAAGCCGGGAAGAGCAACTGCCAGGTCTCGCCGCTGTCTGTCCACTCCAAGGCGCAGCAGAACTTCAGTCCGGAGGGCTCGCCCCGCTGCAGCGTCAGACCGGCCTTTCTGTATTTTTCCTGGTCGGGCTTGTCGCCCTTGTTCCAGCCCAGGAAGGCTAGGCCGCCCGGAACCAGACGCAGTCCTGTGACGCTGTTGATGGGGATGGCAAAGACTTCGGTGCCATCGGTGACGCACAACTCGTCTTTGCTCCGGTAGATACGCATTTCCCCGTTCAGGGCAGGGCCCTGGACCTTCATCCGACCGCCTTTTTCCCTGTAACCGAAGATCAGAATGTCCGCCTTCCTTGCGCCATTGGGGATATTCAGCCAACTGTCGGCGCTACGCTCGTACTCGTCCTTGGTTTTCCGGGCGGCCCGAACCACCTCGTTTTCATCGCTCCTGCGGCGGAGCACCCTGTCCACAAGCGCCAGAACGCCGCCGACGGCCAGACCGATCCCGGCGATCCAATAGGCCCAGGGGGCGTTATGATACCCCTCGGCCGGTGAAACAGACGCCCGCAGGACTCCCGCGCCGCAGAGACCGCCAGGAACAAGGAAAACCCACTCGAGGATTTTCAGAAGCTTCGGCAGCTCCGCCTTTTTCCGGGCCTCGATCAGCTCCTCGTCCCTGCGGTCCAGCTCCTCTGCCATGCTATCCGGCAGTTCAGCCTTCAAAAAGCGCCGCTGCTCCCGGAGCTCCTGCTCTTCATTGCCCGCACAATTGCTTCCGAATAAGTATTTCATCATGTCATCCTCTGAAAAAGAAAAACCCACACACGCTTTTAAATTATGTCGTTCAGGTCCGAAAAATCGGTGTTGAACAGGATCTCCTTCGGCAGTTCCTGCTTTTGCAGGAACATCAGCATATAGATCGGGAAGTAGGTGACCCTGCCGTCTGCTTCGACGTTGCCGTTGCAGAAAACGTAGCCCTCTTCTATACCGTAGTCCGTCAGATTCAGCACGTTATCCATTGCGTTGTGGCGGTAGTAGTCCTTGCCGGATTTGATCTCGATCGGCAGGATCTTTCCGTCCTCTTCGATCACGAAGTCAAGCTCGCCGAACTTTTTGCTGTTGTAGTAATAGAGCGTATAGCCGTGCGCGGTCAGTTCCTCGGCGGCGACGTTTTCGTAAATGGAGCCGAAATTGATCGTCGTTACGTGCTGCAGGATCTTGAGCTGGATCTCGTTCCCGTACTGAGCGGCAAGCAGGCCGACGTCGTTCGAGAACAGCTTGAAAAGATTCTGCGACTTGGAGAGCAGAAGCGGCACTCTCGGTTCGTCCACCACGTTCGCCGGAAGCGCGACGCCGGCGTTTTTCAGCCACAGGAAGCTGTCGTAATACTTGTCGAACCGCGCTTTTTCGCCCAGATTTTTCAGGATGAAGCGCTTATTTTTCGCGTTCAGCTCGCTGGGGATCAGATCGAAGATCTCGTTGAGATAGAGACGGTTTTTCTCGTCGTATTTTGAAATATCGCGCTTGTAAAGACGGATGATCGCGCTTTGCGCGTCGGCGACTTTGCGGAGGTTCTTCGTTTCCAGATAGGTGGAGACCGCCTCCGGCATACCACCGATGATGAGATAAAGTTCGAACAACGCAATCATACGCTCGTGGATAAACTTATCCACGGGCTTTTTCTGTTCAAATGAATTTCGGAGCACGTCGATGACCTTTCCGCCAACACTGTTTGCCCATGCAAATTCTTCGAAATCCAGCGGGTACATCGTGATGATATCCATATATCCGACCGGGGCGGAGATAATGTCCTTGAAAACCGTTCCGAGCAGGGACCCGCTGAGGATATAAGAATAGTTGCCGTCCTGCACGAGGTACTTGATCTGCGTGATCAGTTCCTTGCACTCCTGCACCTCGTCAAAGAAGATCATCGTTTTTCCCGGGATCATCCGATCGCCAAAAAGCGCAGTAAGACGCAGCAAAATCTCGTCCGCACCATACGCATCTTCGAAAAGCGGGATATATTCCGGGTTTTCGATGAAATCCATTTTGATCACGCTCTCATAGTGTGTTTTCGCGAACTGCTCGATTATATATGACTTGCCAACCTGACGGGCGCCTATGATCATCAGTGCCTTTTTCGGATTGTCTTTATAGAACTCTTCAATTTGCTTTGTGATTTTACGTTGGAGCATTCTTCATCCTCCCATAATTCTCGATGGTATTATCATAGCACAAATCCACGGAGAAATCAAGATAAAATTTACACTTTTCCATGAACTTTTTCGCTGAATCACCGCACTTTTCTTGACACGCTCTTCCGGCAACCTGTTTGCGGAAGCCGATAAACGAAATATGCAAAACAAATTTCGCTTCATTTCGCATAGATTTCGCTTGGAACTTCGCGCGTCGAAAACCCTTGAAATATAATGGTTTTCGGCAATTTTGCATTGACCCAAACAGTTGAGTTCTCCCCATGTTTTCTCCCCATTTTCCGCAAAAAAGTTTCGCCAGTTTTTGATTATTACGTGCCAATAAAGAAGTGGGGGGGTAAAAAGGCAAAAACCTTAGTACAAAAATCGGAAATCTATCCGCTTTCACGATCTGCGCCATTCCTGCGCGACTCTGCTTTATGCCAACGGAGTGGCGCTCAAGGATATTCAGGAGTGGCTCGGACACAGCGACATTTCCACCACGAGCAACATCTACACACACCTCGATTTCAGCTCCAAGGTGGCGTCTGCCGAGGCGATCATGCCGTATTATCCGAAGTAAAAAGCCGCAAATCGAACTGCGTTCCGGCACAAAAAAATCCCGAAAGCCTTGATTTACAAGGCTTTCGGGATGGTGCCGGCGGCGGGACTTGAACCCGCACCCCATCGCTGAGAATGGATTTTGAGTCCATCACGTCTGCCAATTCCATCACGCCGACGATATTAAGTTATTCGCCGTCAACGCCTTCGCAGGTGGTCGTCCGACGGCAGGGTTAATTTTACGCTATATTTGTATAAAATTCAAGATGGATTTTAAAGTGCTCTTTTCTTCATTATGCAAATTGAGCGATCAGGGAATAGCTAAGGAATAGCTGCTGGTCATCACGCCGCAAAAATGATATAATTAAGAAGGTGAAACCGGCAGCGGAATGACCCGGCCGAAACCGCAAATAACAGAAAGCAAATCAGCATATGGATAAAGCACCGGCATCGGTGGCAGAAATGAGCCGCCTTTCGAGAAAAATAAAAGAATACAATGAAAAACTGTCGGAAGAAAAAGCACAGCCCTTAACGGCATGCGTAAAAACGTTCGGATGCCAGATGAACGAGCACGACTCGGAGAAAATAAAAGGGATGCTCATAAATATGGGATACGATATTGTCCCGGACTACTCCGTGACCGGCTCCGGACTGATCCCCGACGTGATCGTTTTCAACACGTGCTGCGTAAGAGAGAACGCGGAAGATAAGATATTCGGGCAGTTAGGAGCTGTGAAAGGCGCAAAAAGACTAAAACCCGAACTGATCGTCGTTGTCCTCGGATGCATGACCGAACAGGAATGGGTCGTTGAACGCATAAAAAAATCGTACAGGCACGTTGACCTTGTCCTCGGGACCGGTAATACATACCGCCTGCCGGAATATATGGCTGCCAGGATATTTGAGGGAAGGCGCGTGATCGGCGCCGAGAGTGAGGACAGTGTTCCGGAAGGGGTGCCGATGCTGCGGGACGATAAATTTAAGGCGTACGTTACGGTAATGTACGGCTGCGACAATTTCTGCTCCTATTGCATCGTCCCGTACGTGCGCGGGAGAGAACGCAGCAGAAAAGCTGACGATATAATCGACGAAGTGAAAGCGCTCGTACAAAGCGGTGCGAAAGAAGTAATGCTGCTCGGCCAGAACGTAAATTCGTACGGAAAAGGCAAAAGCGGCGACGGAACGGATTTCGCGTCGCTTATAAGGCGCGTTGCCCGAGAGACAGGTATAGCGCGCGTGAGATTTATGACGTCGCATCCGAAAGATCTGTCGCCTGAACTTATCCGCGCCATAGCGGAAGAACCTGCGATCTGCGCTCAGCTGCATCTTCCTGTCCAATCCGGCAGCACGTCCGAGCTTAAAAGAATGAACAGAAAATATACGCGTGAAAAGTATCTCGATCTCGTATCTGAAGTGCGGAAGCTGATCCCGGACGTCACGCTCTCGACCGATATTATGATAGGTTTCCCGGGCGAGACGGAAGAAGAATTTGCAGATACGCTTTCACTCCTTGAAGAGGTCCGGTTCGATGCAGCTTTCACGTTTATTTATTCGAAAAGACAGGGTACACCGGCCGCATCCTGGCCCGATCAGGTGCCGGCTGAGATTGTGAACGAAAGGTTTGCAAGGCTGGTGGAGACACAAAACAGGATCAGCAGGGAAAAGAACGAAGCGCTCGAGGGAAAGGCTCTTTCGGTGCTCGTCGAGGGGCCGAGCAGGACCGATCCGTCAAGGCTTACGGGCAGGACCGAAGGCAATAAAGTTGTTAATTTCGACGTTGACGCCGCCGTGCTTAACGGGCGAGGCCTGAACAAACCGGAAGCGGGAGATATTGTCCCCGTAAAAATCACGCGCGCCGAAACGTGGTCGCTGGAGGGTGTTTATTATGGATAAAACGCAGAAGATCCGTGACAGGTTTTTTATGTTAAAGCCGGGGAGCGTATCGCTTTCGGGCGACGATATTTTCGACAGGAAGATCCGCAAAGTCGAGAACGGGCTGCTCAAAGTGCTCGATTACCGCGGTCTCGGAGATTATTACAGAGAAAAGCGGAATCAGTTCGCGGCAGGTGAGTTCTGGGGGAAGATCATGCGTGCTTCCGCCGTGATATACGGCTATACGGGAGACAGGTGGCTGCTGGATAAAATGAGGCTCGCAGTTGACGACATTTTATCTATCCAGGGTCCAGACGGTGAGATAAGCACAGCTCCTAAGGAACTTCAGCCGAACGGCTCGGGCGGAGCGGATCTTTGGGAGCGCAAATACGTTATGCTCGGTCTTCTGGAGTATTACAGGGTGATCGGTTACTGTGACGAAGAATGGTGCGTTCCGGAGCTTTTGCGCGTGAAAAAGGCTCTTAGCGACCTGCTCGATTACACGATCTCGCAGGTGGGAAGCGAGCCCGGGAAGATGCCGATATTGTCTACCGGCTGGGCTTTTTGCGGGATCGAATCGTCGTCGATACTTGAGCCCGTCGTTAAAATATACAACATCACCGGTAAGCCCGAACACCTCTCGTTCGCGGAATATATTGTCCGCGAAGGAGGATGCAGCAGAGAAAACATATTCGAGGCGATATTGTCCGGCAGCTCTCCGTACACTGTCGGAGGTAACGGTGATCCGAAGGCGAGCATCGCCAAAGCGTACGAGATGATGTCCTGTTTTGAGGGACTCGTCGAATTTTACCGCGTTACCGGAAGAGAGCAGGACAGGATGGCGGCGCTGAAGCTTCAGGCGAAACTCGTTGCCGAGGAGATAACAGAGCTGGGCTCGGGCGGTGCGGATGCGCCGTATAATCTTGGCCCCGGAACAGGTGAACAATGGAACCTGACGCGCCTTGAGCAGACGAACCCTGATATCGATCTAATGATGGAGACGTGCGTGACGGTCACGTGGATGAAACTGTGCCTGCAGCTTCTGAGGCTTGAGGGTGATTCGCGGTTTGCGGACAATATCGAGCGCAGTGCTTATAACGCGCTTATCGGTGCGCTGAAGCCCGACGGCCTGTTTTTTGAGTATTTTCCGCGGTTTAACGGGACGAGAAATTTCAAGGTCAATTTTTCGTACAAAGTCGGTGATTTCGATCTAAGCTGCTGCACCGCAAACGGTCCGATGGGCCTCGGGCTGGTTCCGTTTATAGCGTTCATGCAGTCGGATATCGGGCCGGTGGTCAATTTCTTCTTGAGCGGCAGGGTCCGGTTCGGCAAGATGGTGCTTGATATCCGTTCCTGGTTCCCGCGTGAGGGCAAGGTATCTATGGCAGTCGGCGGGGGAGGTTTTTTCGCGGGCAACATCTTGATCCGTATCCCTTGCTACAGCAAAAATTTCCGTGTCATGCTGAACGGAGAAGAAAAGCCTTTCCTCACTATTCCGGGCTATTCCGG